>artificially_reared_2__coassemble_318_pt1 | contig 27574 bp, 19 predicted proteins | sample artificially_reared_2__metabat2_low_PE_015 | metagenome-assembled genome bin artificially_reared_2 | reverse complement strand
GAACGATTACTTTAATACTGAGGCAGACTATAGTCCAGCTAAAAGTTTTCCGATAGGAAAAACTTATCTGGACTTATATATATAAAAAATAAAATTATCCAAATTTTCAATGAATAAAGATAAAAGATTAATTTGATAGGATTAAGTGTGCTATACTAAAAGAAATAAGACAATTTAACGGAGGGATTGTAATGAACAAATATGCGGTTGTACTAGCGGCTGGGAAAGGAACTCGAATGAAATCGAGTTTACATAAAGTATTACATCAAGTATTAGGTAAATCAATGGTTGATCATGCGGTAACTAATTTAGAAAAAATCGGAGTCGATAAAATCGTGACCGTTATTGGTTATGAAGCTGAATCGGTTCAAGCAGAGTTAAAAGATCGCGTAGAGTATGCAATGCAAACAGAACAATTAGGAACAGGTCATGCTGTTATGATGACAAAGGATTTATTAGAAGGATTAGATGGGGTAACGATCGTGACTTACGGAGATGTCCCACTTTTAACAGAACAGACGATTGCTAATTTATTTGATTATCATCAATCACAAGAAGCTGCGATTACCATTTTAACAGCTTGTACTGATAATCCGACAGGATATGGACGTATTATTCGTGACGAATTAGGAAATGTATTAAAAATTGTCGAACAAAAAGATGCAAACGCAGGCGAATTATTAGTAAAAGAAATTAATACTGGTGTTTGTTGCTATGATAATAAAGTATTATTTGAAGCTTTAACAAAGATTACAAATAATAACTCACAAGGGGAATACTATTTAACAGATTTAGTTGGTATTATTCGTGACATGGGATTAAAGGTAGTCGCTTATGTGAACGAAGATTTTGAAGAAACGTTAGGTGTCAACGATCGTGTTCAATTAGCTTATGCGGAAAAAGTTCTTCGCAAACGTATTAATGAATTCCATATGCGCAATGGTGTAACGATTATTAATCCAGAAGCGACGTATATTGGAACAGATGTTCAAATTGGACAAGATGTTATTATTTATCCGGGAACAATGATTACAGGTCAGTCTGTTATCGAAAATCATGTTGTTATTGGAGCAAATTCTCAAATTATCAATTCAACAATTGGTGCACATACTACCGTTAATGCATCTGTTATTTCAGATTCAACGATTGGTTCGTTTACAACAGTTGGACCATTCGCACATATTCGTATGCATGCTGAAATTGGAAATAAAGCTCGTATTGGTAATTTCGTTGAAATTAAAAAATCTGTGTTTAAAGATGGAGCTAAATCAGCACACTTAAGTTATATTGGAGATGCTGAACTTGGTGAAAATGTAAATATGGGATGTGGATCAATTACTGTCAATTATGATGGGAAAAATAAACATAAGACAATAATTGGTGCGAATACCATGGTTGGATGCAATGTGAATTTAGTTGCACCAGTGACTATTGAACCAAATACTTATTTAGCTGCAGGGTCAACCATTACAGAAAATGTTCCTGAAGATGCATTAGCTATTGCACGTCCAAAACAAGTAAATAAAGAAGGCTATGCTAAAGTTCTTCGTGAAAAATTATAATTAATAACGGTTAAATGGTAATATTTGATTAAACATAACTTGAAAGAATTGAAAAAAAATAAGAAATTGTGTAAAATACTGTCTGAAGTGTGTTTATTCTAGGAGGTTAAATCATCATGGCAGAAATTAATCGTAAGAAGTTTAAAATTTTTAGTTTAAATGCTAATCGCGAATTAGCACAAGAAATTGCAGATCGAATTGGAGTTCCATTATCTGATTTAACAGTTAACCGATTTGCTGACGGAGAAGTACAAGTTAACATTAATGAAACTGTTCGTGGGCATCACGTATTTGTGGTTCAACCAACACATAGCCCAGTTAATGAAAATTTAATGGAACTTTTAGTTATGATCGATGCTTTAAAACGTGCATCTGCAAAAACAATTAATGTGATCATGCCGTATTATGGTTATTCACGTCAAGATCGTAAAGCAAAAGCTCGTCAACCAATTACAGCTAAATTAGTTGCTAACTTAATTGAGGCAGCGGGAGCAACGCGCGTTATGACAATGGATTTACACGCAACACAAATTCAAGGATTCTTTGATATTCCAATCGATGATTTCCGTGCAATGCCAATCATCGCAAAATACTTCATCGATAAAGACTTAAAAGACATTGTAGTCGTATCACCAGACCATGGTGGTGCAACACGTGCTCGTGTATTAGCGGAATACTTAGATGCACCTATCGCTATCATCGATAAACGTCGTCCAAAACCAAACGTTGCAGAGGTTATGGGATTAATCGGTGAAGTTGAAGGAAAACATGCCATCATCATCGATGACATGATTGATACAGCAGGAACAATCCAAATTGCTGCAAATGCATTAAAAGAACGCGGAGCTTTATCAGTATACGCTGCATGTACACATCCAATTCTTTCAGGACCTGCAGTTGAACGTATTGAAAACTCAGCTATTAAAGAATTAGTTACAACAAACACAATTAATCTGCCAGAAGAAAAACGAAGCTCTAAAATTACACAATTATCAGTTGGTGATTTATTAGCAGAAGGTATTTTACATATCTTAAATGACGAACCAGTTTCGGATTTATTCGTTTATAATCGTGATTTATACAATTTCTAATCATTTTTAAAGGTAAAAAAGCGATACTAAACTTAGTATCGCTTTTTATTATTAAGTGATGAACTCAAACGAAGGGATACAATTTTTTAACGGATAATTACTAACTTTTTAATACTATTTTTATTAGAGTTCAATGATTAAAGATCAACTCTCTTAGAATTTGTAAATAGAAGAAATATTGGTAAAACATATATGTTTACTGTAAAATAAAAGATGTTATTTAAACACTAAATGAGGTGAATTTTTATGAAATTGTTTGTAGGTCTTGGAAATCCAGGTTCAAAATATGAAAGAACACGCCATAATGCAGGATTTATGGTGATTGATAAGCTTAGTAAAGCTTGGAATATTGAATTATCTGAGGAAAAGAAGTTTAAAGGAGAAATTGGACGTGGTGTTGTTAAAGGTGAAAAAGTAATCTTACTTAAGCCAACGACTTTCATGAACTTATCTGGAGAATCTGTACGTGCAGTGATGGATTTTTATGATGTTGATATTGACGATTTAGTGGTTATTTATGACGACTTAGATTTACCACACGGAAAAATTCGCATGCGTTTAAAAGGAAGTGCGGGAGGCCATAATGGAATTAAATCATTAATCTCACATGTTAAAACTCAAGAATTTAAACGTATTCGTGTTGGAATTGATCGACATCCAAAAATTCCAGTTGTTGATTACGTGTTAGGAAAGTTTACAGAAGAGGAGTTAGCACTTGTTAATCAAGCGATTGATTTATCAGTTAAAGCATGTGAAGTGGCATTGACTGAATCTTTTAATAAAGTAATGACAGAATATAGTAAATAGGTTGATGTTAGAAGGCGGGTGTTTGAATGAACGTAATGAATAAGTATATTTCAAAGTCTGAACAGCTTCAAACTTTGATGACAGCATTAATGAAGGAAAATCAAAATGTTTTATTAAGTGGGGTTACAACATCTTTTTATGCCCCACTATTTCAAATGATGTTTGAAAATCAACAAAGACCAATCATCATTATGATGCAAAATTTATATCATGCTCAACGATTATATGATCAATTAATTGATTTGATGGACGATCAGTTCATTCGTCTTTTTCCGATGGATGAATTTATTACGGCTGAAATGTTAGCATCTAGTTCGGAATTACGAACAGAGCGAATGAGTACACTGACATCAATTATTAATAATCCAAATCAAATCGTTATTACACATGTTGCCGGTGCTACAAGATTTTTAACACCAAAAGAAATTTTCAAACAGGCAGATATTAAAATTGAAGTTGGCAGTATTTATGAACTCGAAGAATTAAAACGAAAGTTAGTTGAGTTAGGGTATCAATCAGTTCGAATGGTAGAGCAAATGGGCGAATTTAGTGTTCGTGGGGGAATTTTAGATATTTTTCCGATGACAGAAGAAAATCCATTACGAATTGAATTTTTCGACGATGAAATTGATACGATTCGATACTTTTCACCGGATACCCAACGTTCCATTAATAAGGTTGATTCATTTATAATCTCTCCTACATTTGAGTTGGTGTATTCAGAGGAGCAAGTTAATCTATTTGAAAAAAGAATTAAGGAGCGTTTATCTCGAACAGTTCATTTATTAGATGATGAAACTCGAGAAGAGCTTTACGCTAAAATCTATCAAGATATCGAAAAAATTAAAAATCATCAAGACTTAGAGATTATGCATAAGTACATCTCGCTCTTATATGATGAGCCAAACACACTGTTATCATATTTGGATGATCCACTCGTTATTTATATAGATTATAATCGTATTTTAGAAAATCAAGAACATATGAATGAGGACGCATTGAGTTGGCAGGAAAGTGCAATTGAAAGCGGAAAGACAATTGTTGACTTAAATTTATATCGTCCTATTACAGAGATAAGTGCTTCTCGACAATTATTTTTGTTAGAGCATACCAGTTCATTAAAAGATATAGAACTAACCGAGCATATTAAATTAATGACTAAAAGTGTTAGTGAGTTTCATGGTCAGCTTGAGTTTTTCGCTAAAGAGTGTAAGCGGTTAAAAGAAAATAACACCACCGTATTTGTTGCTGTATCAAGCATGGAAGCGCGTAATAACTTAGCTAATTATTTAGAGGAACTAGGAATTACTGTTGTGTTTCCAACTTCAGTTGAAGAAGTTCGAGAAGGGTCTATTCATCTTATTTATGAAAGATTACCTTTAGGATTTGAATTACTTGACCCACGCATCGTTGTTTATACGGATTATGAAATTCATACAAAACGTAAAAAACCAACATCATATAAAAGTAACTTTAAAGAAGGTAAAAAAATTAAAGACTATAATGAGCTTAAAATTGGAGATTATGTTGTTCATGTCCAACACGGAATTGGACAATACATTGGAATTGAGACATTAGAAACAAATGGCGCCCTTAAAGACTTTATTATGATTGCTTATCGTGGTGGAGATAAGTTATATGTTCCTATTGATAAAATTGAGATGGTTCAAAAGTATGTAGGATCAGAAGGCGCAACACCCAAAATTCATAAACTAGGAACATCTGAATGGGAAAAAACAAAAGCTAAAGTTAAGAAAACGGTTAAAGACATTGCAGATAAGCTAATCAAAATTTATGCCAAACGTGAACATCTTCCAGGTTACGCTTTTTCTAAAGATACTATCGCTCAACAAGCTTTTGAAAATGCCTTTCCTTATGTTGAAACAGAAGATCAATTGAAAGCAGTTGCTGAAATTAAAGCAGATATGGAACAACCACATCCAATGGATCGTTTACTAATTGGAGATGTCGGGTATGGAAAGACAGAAGTCGCTATGCGTGCAGCTTTTAAAGCAGTTCAAGATGGAAAACAAGTGGCTTACTTAGCGCCAACAACCATTCTTTCTAAGCAACATTATGAGTCATTTGTGGCACGTTTTAAGGATTTTGATGTAAAAATTGGATTACTTAATCGTTATGTGTCAATAAAAGAACAACAGGAATTGCTAACAAATATAAAAAATGGTAAAATAAATATCGTTGTCGGAACGCATCGAATTTTATCGAAAGATGTAGTCTTTAATGATTTAGGAATTTTGATTATCGATGAAGAACAACGCTTCGGAGTTGAACATAAAGAGAAAATCAAAGAGTTTAAAACTGAAGTTGACGTCTTAACGCTTACTGCAACACCAATTCCAAGAACATTACAAATGTCGATGATTGGTATTCGAAGTTTATCACTGATTGAAACTCCACCGATGAACCGCTATCCAGTACAGACTTATGTGCTTGAGGAACATGATGGAGTAATTCGTGATGCAATTGAACGTGAATTAGCTAGGGATGGACAAGTGTTCTATTTATACAATAGGGTATCAGATATAGAGAAAAGAGCAGCAAAGATTCAAAAGTTAGTTCCAGATGCAGTTGTTGAATATGCACATGGACAAATGAGTAAAGAACAGCTTGAACAAACGATGGCTGATTTTGAAGAAAAGAAATTTAATGTCTTAGTTTGTACAACCATTATTGAAACAGGGATTGATATACCAAATGCGAACACCTTAATTATCTCTGATTCATATCGACTCGGGCTATCACAGCTTTACCAGCTAAGAGGTCGTGTTGGACGAAGTGATCGTATTGCGTACGCTTATTGTATGTATCCTCGAAATAAAGTGTTGACTGAAAATGCTGAAAAAAGGTTACAGACAATAAAAGAATTCACAGAACTTGGTTCAGGATTTAAAATTGCCATGCGCGATTTAGCAATACGTGGAGCGGGAGATATGTTAGGGGCACAACAATACGGATTTATAGATACAGTTGGACTTGATCTATATACGCAATTGTTAAGTGAAGCAGTCGTTCACGCGAGAGAAGGTAGCGATTTTGAAGTCGCTTCGTTTGAATTACCAAAGTTAGAATTTGACTTTCCAACGAAGGTTGACGCGTACATACCTGATTTTTATATCAGTGATGAATCAACTAAAATTGAAATTTATCAAAAGATTAAAAAAGTAACTAATGATGAAGAATATAATGACATTATTGATGAATTAATTGATCGTTTTGGAGACTTTCCAGACGATGTTAAATATTTAATTGATCTGACCTTTTTAAAAAATATTACGGAATCATACATACAAAAAACAAAATCGACTAACAATTCGATAGAATTCATATTAAAGGAAGATATTACACAAGATATTGATGGACAGAAATTATTTGAAGCTGTTCATAAAATAGGTTCTATGATTCGTCTAGCGTATAAAGATAATTGTATAAATATTATTTTTGATTTGCCAGTTGTTAAAAGATTACAGTGGTTCGAGTATGCATTAGAGTTATTTAAAAATTTTGAAAGATTCAAAAAAGATGTAAAAAAGGTATAATTTATTAAAAAAAATAAAAACTAATATTAGATAATTTGAAAGTGAGGTTTTGAGAAAGATGAAAGCTACTGGAGTTGTTCGTCGTATTGACGACTTAGGTCGTGTTGTAATCCCAAAAGAAATTCGTAGAACGATGCGTATTCGCGAAGGGGATTCTTTAGAAATTTTCGTTAATCAATCAGGAGAGGTTGTATTAAAAAAATACTCACCAATCGCTGATATTTCTGCATTTGCTCAACAATATGCTGATGCTATGCAAGTTTCTACTAAAAAAGGAATTTTAATTGTAGACCGTGAAGATATTATTGCAGCTTCTGGGGATATTAAAAAACAATACCTAAATCGTCGTGTCAGTCGTCCATTAAGTGATATGATTGAAAGCCGTACATCAAAAATCGCTGAAGGTAAAGAAGTTTTAGAGATTGTTGACGGTGAGACAACTGAGCGTTCATTTGTAATGATTCCAATCATTTCAAATGGAGATAGCTTAGGTGCAGTGATCGTAGTAGGAACAGAAGAAGATGAATTAGTTAATGAATTAGACGTTAATAGTGCTAAAATTGCTACATCATTCTTAGGTAAATACTTAGAAGGATAAGTTTAAATAAAAAAGATACTTAGTTACCATCAAAACTAAGTATCTTTTTTATGATTTATGTTTAAAGCAACAATATTACAATAATCTATTTTTAAAAGAGTATGTAACGTTAAACTCTAAGAGCTTTAATCTTTTTGCGATGAACTATATGGTTTGAGGTTATCCACAGAATGAATTTCTGAAAAAACAAAAAAGTGTAACGTCTGTTACACTTTTTTGTTTTATTTTTGATAGTTAGGAGCTTCTTGAGTAATTTCAACATCATGAGGATGTGATTCACGAAGACCAGCGTTTGTAATGCGAACAAATTTACCATTTGTCTTTAACTCTTCGATTGTCGCTGTTCCACAGTATCCCATTCCTGCACGTAAACCACCACATAATTGATAGACAACATCTTCTAATTTTCCTTTGTAAGGAACACGAGCTTCAATTCCTTCAGGAACTAATTTTTTAGCTTCTTGTTGTTTTCCTTGGAAATAACGGTCACTTGATCCACGTTTCATGGCAGCTAAAGAACCCATTCCAACATATGTTTTGTAACGACGTCCGTTATATAAAATCTCCTCGCCTGGTGCTTCTTCACATCCTGCGAATAATCCTCCGAACATTGCACAGTCAGCACCAGCCGCAATTGCTTTAACGAAATCTCCACTTAATTTTAAACCACCGTCAGCAATCACTGGAACACCAACAGTTTTACAATATTCATAGACATCATTTACAGCTGTAATTTGTGGAACACCAACTCCTGCTACGACACGTGTTGTACAAATTGATCCTGGACCAATTCCTACTTTAACGGCGTCAGCACCCGCTTCGATTAAATCTTTTGCCGCTTCTGCTGTAACAATATTTCCACCAATAACTTGTAGCTCTGGGAATGTTTCTTTAATTTGTCGAACTGTATGAATAACACCTAAAGAGTGTCCGTGTGCAGAGTCAACCGTAATCACATCAACTCCCGCTTCTACTAAAGCTTTTACGCGATCTAATGTGTCTGCACCAATTCCAACAGCAGCTCCACAACGTAAACGTCCTTGTTCATCTTTACAGCTGTTTGGATATGACATCGTTTTATCAATATCTTTAATTGTAACTAATCCGCATAAAGTTCCTTCTTCGTTAATGATAGGAAGTTTTTCAATACGATGATGCATTAGAATTTCTTTTGCTTCATCTAATGTAATTCCAACGGGAGCTGTGATTAATTTATCACGTCCAGTCATTACGTCGCGTACTTTTACACTTTGATCGACACGATATTTCATATCACGATTAGTAATAATACCAGTTAAGACACCATTTTCATCAACAACAGGGAAACCTGATACTTTGTAGTGTTTACATTTATCATTAGCTTCAGCAATTGTGATATCTCCAGATAGTGTAACTGGATCTGAAATCATCCCATTTTGATATAATTTAACGCGACGAACTTCTTCAGCTTGTTCCTCAATTGACATATTCTTGTGGATAAATCCGACCCCACCTTGATGTGCAAGTGCAATAGCTAAGCGTGATTCAGTAACTGTATCCATTGCAGAAGAGATGATTGGAACGTTTAACTCGATGTTACGTGTTAATTTTGTTTTTAAGCTGACATCTTTGGGTAATACTTCACTGCGTTGTGGAATTAATAAAACATCATCGAATGTTAATCCCGTAGACACAACCTTACCGTTTAATAAATTCATGTGGAGTCCTCCTCTAGTTATAGTTATATTTTATGTCCTCAAGGCAACAAACTTAAAAAAAGTTAAATTTGCCTGTTTTTAATTGTAAACATGATAGCATAACTCCTCATTCGTTGCAACATAAAATAATATAATGAATTCCAGTATTAGATAATAAAATTCAAATTTTGTAAAAATTCAATCAGTGGTTTAAGTGTAAATATTGATGACAAATAAATAAGAAGATCATGAAAAAACTAAAGAAGATTAAGGCTTAATACACCAACTGAGTTCTGATTTTTTAGTCGCCAGAGATCAGTCTAAAAAACAAAACATATTTATAAAAGTATAGATTATATTTTAATGACTCACTACATAGATTAAAATTGTAACCATAATTTTCAAAATAAAGTTTTCAAAATTGCTAAATTATATTGATATTTAAATTTGATTAGTTTATAATGCAATTGTAAATATTTTGTAATTATATCGTTAAATTTGAAGGAGGCTATAAAATGAAGCAAATGAAGATTCAACAAAAGAAGAAGCAGTTTGCGTCATTTTTATGTCTGAAATTTAATGATTTTTGTGAAAAGGCTAAACGTATGGGTTAAGTGCGTGCACTAACCCATATGTTTTTTTTATTTTTTCGCAATAGATGAAATTACATACAACATTCATATATCATCGATAATATGGTTCGAAAGTTTCTACCCCTTGCCGTAAACATAGGGACTATGAAGGTTGCACATATAATAAGTTAAGTTCAATGGAAATTATCAAGGTTAAATAGAGATCATATTTAAGCTAACAGTCGTTTAGAGACTATTATTTCCATGAATTTACAGATTATTTTGGCACCTTTAGTTAATGTCCTAAAGGTGCCTTTTATTTAACCTTTAGACGTTATATGATGGTAAAGGAGTATTTAGCTTAAGGATTCTGAAAAGACTACAGAATAGTAAGCTGATCATAAATAAAAAGGAGAGCGATTATCATGAAAAACGACTTACAAATTGCTAAAGAAATTGAGTTAAAGCCAATTACAACAATTGCAGAGGAATTAAACATTAGTGATGATATTGAATGCTACGGTAAATATAAAGCAAAAATCGACTTAAACGTCATGAATCGTGAGAATAAAGATGGAAAATTAATTTTAGTCACTGCCATTAGCCCAACTAAAGCGGGTGAAGGAAAAACAACGATGACGGTTGGTCTTGGGCAAGGATTTTATCATATTGGAAAAAAATCAGTGATTGCTTTACGTGAACCCTCACTTGGACCAGTGATGGGGCTTAAAGGAGGCGCAGCTGGTGGAGGTTATTCTCAAGTCTTACCAATGGAAGATTTAAATTTACACTTCACTGGAGATATTCATGCGATTACCACAGCGAATAATGCCATTTGTGCTTTAGTTGATAACCATATCTACCAAGGAAACGAATGTCACATTGATCCAACAAAAATTGTGTTTAAACGTTGCTTAGATTTAAATGATCGTACCTTACGTCAGATTACGATTGGTCAAGGATCACATGTCAACGGAATTGAACGAAAAGATGGATTTAACATTACTGTTGCTTCTGAAATCATGGCTGTTCTTTGTTTAGCGACAAGTCTTGAAGATTTAAAAGAACGTATTGGAAATATTATTGTGGCTTACACGCAAGAAGATCAACCGGTTTTTGTTAAAGACTTAAACATTCAAGGTGCAATCACGATGTTATTAAAAGATGCACTTAAACCGAATTTAGTTCAAACGTGTGAACATACACCAGCTATTGTTCATGGAGGACCGTTTGCCAATATTGCACACGGATGTAATTCAATTATCGCAACAAAAACGGCTTTAAAATTAGGTGAGTACGTCATTACAGAGGCTGGTTTTGGAGCAGATTTAGGAGCAGAAAAATTTTTAAACATTAAATGTCGTGAAGGTCATTTAACACCAGATTGTGTCGTTATTGTAGCGACGATTCGTGCGTTAAAGATGCATGGTGGGGTAGAATACGAAAACTTAAAAGAAGAAAATGTTGAAGCTTTATCAAAAGGAGTAGAAAACTTAGCGAAACACATTGATTCAATTCAACAGTTTAATTTACCTTACGTCGTTGCCGTTAACCAATTCACTCATGATACAGAAGCAGAGTTAGATTTCTTAAAATCATGGTGTGAAGCAAATAATCATCCATGTGAAATCGCAAATGTTTGGTTAAACGGTGGTGCAGGTGCAAAAGAACTAGCTGAACGTGTGGTTGAATTAGTGGATCAAAATAATCAAACATTTACTCATTTATACAATCGCGAAGATTCGTTAGAAGATAAAATTTTAACTATTGCTAAAAAAGTCTATGGTGCAAATGGTGTTGTCTATACGGAAGAAGCTCAATCACAGCTGGATAAAATTAAATCGTTAGGATATGAAAACTTTTTAGTATGTATGGCAAAAACACCAGTTTCACTAAGTGATGATCCAAAAGTATTAGGTCGACCAACGGATTTTAACATTACGATTCGTGAAATTCGAATCTCAGCTGGAGCAGGATTTATCGTTTGCTTAACAGGAAGTGTCTTAACGATGCCAGGACTTCCGAAGCAACCAGCAGCGTTGAAAATGGATATAACACCAGAAGGTGAGTGCATCGGATTATTTTAAAAATGATGAATTGAGCTAAGTCTGATCTTAGAATGAATTAAACCTATATATTATAGAAAAGAAAAAATTGATTAATTTAGAGTGGTTTTTATCATTTTCATAGTTGGGGGACTCTTTTATCGAAGCTATGAGATAACTATAAAACAATCAAATTGTCATAGGATTAATCATTTTGGTAATAAAAGACTTATTTATTTCAACATATTAGGGAGGGTCTTATTTTGGAGAGAATTTATGAAATCTCAGATACACCATTAGTTGGGATTATTATGGGCAGTAAATCTGATTTAGAAACGATGAAAGAAACAATGGCAATTTTAGATGAATTACAAATCTCATACGAAGCTAGAGTTGTTTCAGCTCACCGCACACCTGATCAAATGTTTGAATATGCTGAACTGGCTCGTGAACATGGACTTAAGATTATTGTGGCAGGAGCAGGAGGTGCTGCTCACTTACCTGGAATGGTAGCTGCTAAAACGACTTTACCTGTGATTGGTGTTCCTGTTGAATCAAGAACATTAAAAGGGATGGATTCATTATTATCGATTGTTCAAATGCCTGGTGGAATTCCAGTAGCGACAGTTGCCATTGGTAAAGCTGGGGCTAAAAATGCAGGATTATTAGCGGCTGCCATGTTAAGTACCTCATATGAAAGTATTGCGGTTAAGTTAGAAAAGTATCGTCAAACCATGATGGAGATGGTTGTAAGGGATAGTGATTTAAATGACTAGTGTTATTTTACCTCCTTCAACGATTGGGATTATAGGTGGTGGACAACTAGGACGTATGATGGCTATATCAGCGAAGCAGATGGGATATAAAGTAGCAGTATTAGAACCTGCTACTTTAAGCCCACTTGCACAAGTAGCTGATGTTGAAATCAATGCGCCTTATGATGATCAAGCCGCTTTACATCAGTTATTATCTATTAGCGATGTGGTAACTTATGAGTTTGAAAATATTAATAGTGATGTAATTCAAGTATCTGAATCAGTTGGTTATATCCCGCAAGGACATCGACCACTCGCTTTAACACAACATCGTTATATTGAAAAAACAGCGATTAATAACTGCGGATTTAAAACAGCTCCGTTTGAAAAAGTAGATAATTTTTCACAGCTCAAAGAAGCAGTAAGAAAAATCGGATATCCAAGTATTTTAAAAACAGTCACGGGTGGGTATGACGGAAAAGGCCAGTGGACATTAAAATCGGAATTAGATTTACAACATGTTCAGTCCGTTGTAGAAAATCAAACCTGTATTTTAGAAGGATTTGTACCATTTACAAAAGAAATTTCAGTGATTGTTACAAGGGGAACTAATAAACAGGTTGAAACATTTCCAGTTGTTGAGAATCTTCATTACAATCATATTCTACATTTAAGTATCGTTCCTGCTAAAATAAAACCGCATTTAATTAAAAAAGCAGAAATAATTGCTGCAACATTGATTGAAAAGTTAGATTTTATTGGAACGTTAGCCATTGAAATGTTTGTAGTTGAGAATGATCTGATTATCAATGAATTAGCACCACGACCACATAACTCAGGACATTATACGATCGATGGATGTAATGTATCTCAATTTGAACAACATATTCGAGCAATTTGTGGATTGCCATTAATTGAACCTAAACTAATTCAACCGACAATAATGGTCAATCTATTAGGGCAACATGTCGAATATACGTTGAATTCATGGATCCAACCTGAATTTTCAGATGCTAAACTTCATCTTTATGGGAAAGAGGAGATGCGAGTTAATCGAAAAGTAGGTCATATCACATTCATGAGTGAGAGCAAAGAAAAATTAGAAGAAACAGTTAATCAGTTTTTAATTAATTTTCCAAAGTAAAGGATGAGGATGAGAATGAGTCAGTATCGTGTTTTTGTAGAAAAAAAGGAGATGTATGCAACAGAAGCAAAAAGCTTACGCCATGATTTAAATGAAAATTTACACTTATCATTAACTAACGTTCGTACGATTAATGTTTATGATATTTTCAACGTCAATGAGCAAGAGCTTGAAACAGCAAAACAGAATGTTTTATCAGAAACAGTCACTGATCAAGTGAGTATGTCACTAGATTTACAAGATAAAACATACTTTGCTGTTGAGTTTTTACCAGGTCAATACGATCAACGTGCCGACTCTGCGATTCAGTGTGTTCAACTTTTAACAGGAAATGACGAAGTTCGTGTTAAGAGTGGAAAAGTTATTGTGTTAGAAGGAATCAATTCAAACGAAGAACTTGAAAAAATTAAACAATATTACATCAATCCGATTGAAATGCGTGAAAAAGATTTACAAGCACCGGTAGGATTAGATGAAAGTGTTGAAATTCAAGAAGTTAAAACGTACGAAGGATTCATTGATTACAACGATGAAAAATTAACTAACTTTTTAAATGAACATCAAATGGCAATGACTCTTGATGATATTAAGATGATTCAAACTTATTTCCGTAAGGATGAGCGTCGTAATCCAACAGAAACGGAATTAAAAGTGCTTGATACTTATTGGTCAGATCATTGTCGTCATACAACTTTTGAAACATTAATTAAAAATGTCACGATTGAAGGTGGACGTTTCCATGATATTTTACAACAAACATTTGAAGAGTATTGCATGATGCGTGAACGCCTTCATAATCATCGTAAACCGATGACATTAATGGATATGGCAACGATTTCGATGAAGGAACAACGTAAGTTAGGATCTTTAAATGATTTAGAAGTTTCAGATGAAATTAATGCATGTAGTATTTATATTGATGTCGATGTTGATGGAGAAATTGAACCGTGGTTATTAATGTTTAAAAATGAAACACATAATCACCCAACAGAAATTGAACCATTTGGTGGAGCATCTACATGTATTGGTGGAGCCATTCGTGACCCACTATCAGGACGTTCTTATGTTTACCAAGCGATGCGAATTAGTGGAGGAGCAAATGTCTTAGAATCAGTAGAAGACACAATGGAGGGAAAACTTCCACAAAAAATTATTTCTAAACGTTCCGCGGACGGAAATAGCTCATACGGAAATCAAATTGGATTACCAACGACATTTGTTCGTGAAATCTATCATGATGGATATAAAGCTAAACACATGGAAGTTGGCGCTGTTGTTGGTGCTGTGAAAGCAAGTGATGTTCGCCGTGAAAAACCAGTAGCAGGAGATATCATTATTTTATTAGGTGGACGCACAGGGCGTGATGGAATTGGAGGAGCTACTGGATCATCAAAGGCTCATACTGAAACATCCATTCAAACAGCGTCATCAGAAGTCCAAAAAGGAAATGCACCGACTGAACGTAAGATTCAACGCTTATTCCGTAACGGAGAAGTCACGCGTTTAATCAAAAAATGTAATGACTTTGGAGCTGGTGGTGTTTGTGTTGCCATTGGGGAATTAGCAGATGGTTTAAACATTGATTTAAATGCTGTACCCGTTAAATATAGCGGATTAAATGGAACAGAACTTGCTGTTTCTGAATCACAAGAACGTATGGCTGTTTTAGTTGCGAAAGAAGATGTGGACGCTTTAATTACATTTGCTCACGAAGAAAACTTAGAAGCAACAGTTGTGGCAGAAGTAACAGATACGAATCGATTAGTCATGAACTGGAACGGACGTGCCATCGTTGACTTATCACGTGACTTTTTAGATACAAACGGAGCGCGTCAATCAACAGATATCATCGTGCCAACTGATTTAGATGATCATCCATTTACAAGTAAAATAGAAGGAAAATCAATTAAGGAAAGATTTTTAAATAACTTAAAACAACCAAACGTTGCCTCACAACAAGGAATGGTTGAAATGTTTGATTCAACTATTGGAGGAACAACTGTTTTAATGCCATACGGAGGAAAATATCAATTAACTGAAACAGAAGGGTCAGTTCATAAAATTCCACTTCGTCATGGAGTGACAAACACAGTAAGTATGTTAACTTACGGATATAATCCTGATTTAACATCTTGGTCGCCATTTCACGGAGCAGCTTATGCCGTTGTTGAATCAATGGCTAAAATCGTAGCACTCGGTGGTAAATGGCAAGGCATTCGTTTTTCATTCCAGGAATATTTCCGCCGTTTAGGGAAAGACCCTAAAAATTGGGGACAACCATTTGCAGCATTACTAGGGTCTATCTATGTACAAAAAGGATTCGGTTTACCAGCGATTGGTGGGAAAGATAGTATGAGTGGTTCATTTGAAGACTTACATGTTCCACCAACATTAATTTCATTTGCAGTCCAAACTGAAAAAGCAACCAAAGTCTTATCACCAGAGTTTAAATCACCAGAGAACTATATTTACTTAATTAAACATGAACCAACCAAAGATTTAATGCCAAACATTGAACAGTTAAAAGAAAACTTTAACTTTATTTATGACATGGTAACAATCGGACATATTAAATCGGCCTTTACGATCAAGCAAGGTGGAATTGCTGAGGCGATTGCTAAAATGTCATTTGGAAATAAAATAGGGGCTAATATTAAAACAGGTTATGATTTATTCGACTTAGAATTAGGTTCAATTATTGTTGAATCTGATCGTCCATTATTATTTGAACACGCACACTTACTTGGAAAAACAACATCTGAACCATTAATCGTCATTAATCAAGAAGCGATTACGATCGAAGAGAGCTTAGCTGCATGGCAAGGAACATTTGAATCATTATATCCAGTTGCTTCAGCTACTGAAGAAGTAAAAGTTCCAGAAATTAAATATGAAAACACAATGATTAAAACATCACCACTTCAAGCAACTCCACAAGTCTTCTTACCAGTATTCCCAGGAACGAATTGTGAATATGATACAGCACGTGCTTTTGAACAGGCAGGAGCTCATTCAATCATTGATGTCTTCTGTAATCAAAATCACAACGATATCGAAGCTTCGATTGAGCGTATGGTGAAGCACATTAATGAATCGCAAATTTTAATGCTTTCGGGAGGATTTAGTGCAGGTGATGAACCAGATGGTTCAGGAAAATTTATTACCTCTGTTTTAATGAATGAACAAATTCGCGAAAGTATTGAAGGATTACTAGAGCGTGATGGATTAATTTTAGGAATTTGCAACGGATTCCAAGCATTAATCAAATCTGGATTGTTACCGTATGGAAAATTTGGAATGGTCACAGAAGATTCACCGACTCTAACGAAAAATGATATTAATCGTCACATGTCAAAAATTGTTCGTACTCATATTGCTTCAACTAAATCACCATGGCTATCAGGCGTGAAGGTAGGAGATATCCACAATGTTGCGATTTCACACGGAGAAGGAAAATTTGTAGCAAATGATGCGATGATTAAACAATTAATTGAAAAGGGTCAAATTGCAACACAGTATGTTGACTTAAATGGTAAACCAACAATGAACGGAATTTACAATCCAAATGGATCAATTGCTGCTGTTGAGGGAATCACGAGTCCGGATGGAAGGATTTTAGGTAAGATGGGGCACTCTGAACGCATGGGATCACAAATTTTCAAAAATGTACCGGGAGATTACGATCAACTAATCTTCCAAAGCGGAGTTAAATATTTCAAATAATATAAAAGGTTGAATCAAGCGATTATCTTCACGTAAAAGTTATGATAATTGGATGTGACTTCAAGAAAAGGCAAAGCCAGTTAGTAACTTTATAGGGAAGATGCTTGATGAAACTAGATTGTAAAAAGGTTGAATCAAGCAGAGGTTCTTGGGTAAAGAACCTCGCTTAAAGTAAGTGAAGTAAGAGGAGAGAAGAAAGAATAGGGGAGATAAAAGAATCTAACTTTTCTTTCTATATTATATATGGGAAAAATGGAGGGCATAGCCATGAATCAAGCACGAGTAATGTTATACGAGGGAAAAGCAAAACAAATTTTCAAAACAACGGATGAAGCAAAAGTTATTATTCACTACAAAGATGATGCAACAGCATTTAATGGAGTAAAAAAATCAAGCATTACGAATAAAGGGATTTTAAATAACGCGATTACAACGATTATTTTTGAAATGTTAGAAAAACGTGGAGTAAAAACTCACTTTATTGAAAAATTAAATGATCGTGATCAATTATGTCATAAAGTTGAAATTGTACCTTTAGAAGTCATCGTGCGTAACATTATTGCAGGAAGCATGGCAAAACGTTTAGGAATTGAAGAGGGAACAGTCCCAAGTAATGTGGTTTATGAATTATGTTATAAAAATGATGCTTATGGAGATCCGTTAATTAACGATGATCACGCCGTTGCATTAGGTTTAGCTACTTATGAAGAACTAGCAAAAATTAAAGAAATGACATTAGAAATCAATCAAGCATTAATTGAATTCTTCGATGCACAAGGTATTCGCTTAGTTGATTTTAAAATTGAATTTGGACGTACAGAAGATGGAACCATCGTTTTAGCAGATGAAATTTCACCGGATACATGCCGCTTATGGGATAAAGAGACAAATGAAAAGTTAGATAAAGATCGTTTCCGTCGTGATCTTGGAAATGTAGAAGAAGCTTATCTTGAAATTTTAAATCGCGTCAGTCGTTAAGGTGGGGAATATGTCAGAGTTAGATTTATTTTTTGAAAATAAAATGAATGAAGAATGCGGCGTTTTTGGAGTCTTTAATCATGAAAATGCAGCCGAACTTACGTATTATGGACTTCATGCACTTCAACATCGTGGTCAAGAAGGAGCTGGAATTGTTACGAGTGATGGAAAACAGCTTCATCAACATAAAGGAGAGGGACTTGTTCGTAATGTCTTTACTCAACAGGATATTGATCGATTAAAAGGAATCCACTCAATTGGTCATGTTCGCTATTCAACAGCAGGAGGAGGCGGAATTATGAACGTTCAACCGTTCTTATTCCGTTCTCAGTCTGGACCACTTGGATTATGCCATAACGGAAATTTAGTTAATGCTAATCAGTTAAAAGTTTATTTAGAAAATGAAGGCAGTATCTTTCAAACTACTTCAGATTCAGAAATTTTAGCTCATTTATTAAAAAGACAACGTGGGGATATGATGACAGCTTTAAAAGAGTCGTTATTATATATCGAAGGAGCCTTTGCCTTCTTATTATTAAAAGAAAATGAGATGTATATTGCTTTAGATAAATTAGGATTACGTCCGTTATCAATTGGTCGTATTGGTGAAAATGGACTTGTCGTTGCCTCTGAAACATGTGCTTTTGATGTGATTGGAGCCGAATACATTCGTGATGTTAAACCTGGAGAAGTCATTCGTATTGATTTAGAGGGGATGACTTCTGAACGCTATGCAACAACATGTGATCAAAGTATGTGTAGCATGGAATATGTGTATTTTGCACGTCCTGATAGTGACATTGAGGGGATTAATGTTCATCAAGCACGTAAAAACTGTGGTCGTGTTTTGGCTAAAGAAGCACCTGTTGAGGCAGACATTGTGGTAGGTGTTCCTGATTCAGGATTAAGTGCTGCAATTGGATATGCGGAAGAAGCCAATATTTCATTTGAAATCGGAATGGTTAAGAATAAGTATATTGGACGAACATTTATTCAGCCTTCACAATCTTTACGCGAGCAAGGAGTAAAGATGAAGCTTTCGGCTGTTCGATCAATTGTTAAAGATAAACGTGTGGTCTTAATTGATGATTCAATTGTACGCGGAACAACTTCTCGTCGCATGGTCGATATGTTACGCGAAGCTGGCGCTAAAGAAGTGCATGTCCGTATTGCGTCACCAGAAATTAAATTTCCATGTTTTTATGGAGTAGATTTTTCAACGTATGATGAACTGATTGCGGCAACTCATACAACAGAACAAATTCGCGAAGTGATTGGGGCAGATTCGTTAGCCTTCATTTCGGTTGAGGGATTAACTCAAGGAATTGGACGCAGTTTAAAACTCGGAAAGAATTGTGGACAATGTGTGGCTTGTTTTAATGGGGATTACCCAACCTATTTATATGAAGATGTGACGTGTGCAAACAAAGAGGTTAAATAAGGGGTGTAAAAGATATGAGTAAAGCATATGAACAATCTGGCGTTAGCTTAGAAGCGGGATACGAATCAGTTAATCGTATAAAAAAACACGTGGCAAAAACGCATCGAAAAGGGATTTTCTCTGGGATTGGTTCTTTTGGAGCAATGTTTGACTTATCAGCATTAAATTACAAACAACCATTATTAGTTTCAGGAACAGATGGTGTTGGAACGAAGTTAATGGTGGCAATTAAAGCGGATCACCATGACACGATTGGAATCGACTGTGTTGCTATGTGTGTAAACGATATTGTTGTTCAAGGGGCAGAGCCTTTATATTTTCTTGACTATGTGGCTGTTGGAAAAAATGACCCCGCTAAAATTGAAGCCATTGTTAAAGGGGTGGCAGATGGTTGTGAGCAAGCAGGTGCCGCTTTAATTGGTGGAGAAACAGCAGAAATGCCGGATATGTATGAAGTTGATCATTATGATTTAGCTGGATTTGCAGTTGGTGTCGTAGAAAAAGATCAACTGATTACAGGAGAAAAAGTAACAGCGGGTGATGTTATTATTGGACTATCGTCAAGCGGAATTCACTCAAATGGATATTCTTTAGTTCGTAAAATTTTATTTAAAGACAACCATATTGATTTAAATACATATGAAGAATCATTAGGAATGACTGTTGGAGAGGCTGTACTTGTACCAACTAAAATTTATGTTAAACCTATTTTAGCTTTATTAAAAGAAGTGGACGTTCATGGAATGGCTCATATCACAGGTGGAGGATTTGATGAAAATATTCCTCGTACTTTACCAGCCGGACATGGTGTGAAAATTAATAAGCATTCCTATCCAATGCCACCTATCTTTAACTATTTAAAAGAATTAGGAAATTTAGATGAACGTGAAATGTATAACATCTTCAATATGGGGATTGGGATGGCAATTATCGTTTCTAAAGAAGATGTGGAAAAAGCAATGAACATCTTAACTCAAGCTGGGGAACAACCACATATCATCGGAGAAGTAACAGATGGTGAAGGAGTTCAACTAGTATGAAAAAAATAGTTGTTTTTGCATCAGGAAGTGGAAGCAACTTTCAAACGATTGTTGAGAAGCTACATCAAAAAGAATGTGAAGTCGCTTTGTTAGTTTGTGATCAACCGGGCGCTTATTGTTTAGAACGTGCTAAACATTTAAGTATTCCCACATTCACTTTTAATCCAAAAAGCTATGAAACGAAAGCTGACTTTGAAAAAGAAATTTGTAAACAGTTAGAGATAATCCATCCAGATTTAATTGTATTAGCTGGATACATGCGTTTGATTGGTGAGACGTTACTCGAAGCTTACGAAGGGAAGATTATCAATATCCATCCAGCATTATTACCTGCTTTTCCAGGTCGTGATGGAATTGGCGATGCCTTAAAGTATGGCGTGAAAGTGATGGGAGTAACGGTTCACTATGTTGATGCAGGAATTGATACGGGAAAAATTATCGATCAAGCTTGTTTTAAACGAACAGAAAATGAAACAAAAGAAGAAATTGAAACGCGTATTCACGCATTAGAACATGAGTTATATCCGCAAGTGATAGCAAAGCTTTTAAAAGCTTAGGAGGAGTATGAGAGATGAAACGTGCATTAGTGAGTGTATCAGATAAGACGAATTTAGTATCATTTGTTCAAAACTTAGTTGAATTAGGGTATGAAATCATTTCAACAGGAGGAACTAAAAAAACATTAGAAGAAGCGGGAATGGGAGTTATTGCGATTGATGAAGTCACTCATTTTCCAGAAATATTAGAGGGACGTGTTAAAACATTACACCCAATGGTACATGGTGGTTTATTAGCTAAACGAGATGATGTTCATCATCAAGAACAAGTAGCTCAAAATAACATTCAGTATATTGATTTAGTTTGTGTTAACTTATATCCATTTGCTAAAACGATTCAAAATCCTGAAACCACTCATGAAGATAAAATTGAAAACATCGATATTGGTGGTCCATCAATGTTACGTTCAGCAGCGAAAAATTTTAACGATGTTACAGTAGTTGTTGATGCGAATGATTATGATGTAGTTATTTCTGAAATTCGTGAACACGGGAACACGACATTAAAAACACGCCAAATGTTAGCCGGAAAAGTTTTTAATCATACTGCTTCATATGATGCCATGATCGCAAACTATTTTAATGAAATAAATGAAATCGAAGTTAAAGAAAAATTAACGGTTACTTATGACTTAAAACAAACATTACGCTATGGGGAAAATCCACATCAAAAAGCAGCATTTTATCAAACATTAAAACAACCTTCTTATAGTGTTGTTGCAAGTGAACAATTGCATGGAAAAGAATTATCTTACAATAATATCGCTGATGCTAACGCCGCATTAGAAATCTTATCTGAATTTGAAGGTTCAGCAGCAGTTGCAGTTAAGCATATGAATCCATGTGGAGTAGGATTAGGTTCAACTATTGAAGAAGCTTATGCTAAAGCTTATGAAGCAGATAAAAAGTCTATTTTTGGTGGAATTGTTGCTTTAAATCGCGAAGTATCAAAAGAGTTAGCTGAAGAACTTCATAAAATCTTTTTAGAAATTGTCATTGCACCAAGCTTTACACCAGAAGCGTTAGAAATTTTAAAACAAAAGAAAAACATTCGCTTACTAACAACTGATATGACAGAACGTCTTCAACCAGGGGAAAAATTAGTATCAGTTAAAGGTGGATTACTTGTTCAAGATTTAGATATCGTTCAAGTCAAAAAAGAAGACTTAGAGTGTGTAACAGACGTTAAACCAACAGAAGAAGATTTAGAGCAATTATTATTTGGATTTAAAGTTTGTAAGCACGTTAAATCAAACGCCATTACATTAGTTAAAGATAATATGACTATCGGTGTTGGAGCTGGGCAAATGAATCGCGTTGGAGCAGCGAAAATTGCTTTAGAACAAGCAGGTACGTTAGCAGAAGGTTCTTATTTAGCATCAGATGCCTTTTTTCCGATGTCAGATACAGTTGAATTAGCAGCAAAATGTGGGGTTAAAGCGATTATTCAACCAGGTGGATCAATTAAAGATCAAGACTCAATTGACGCATGTAATAAACATGGAATTGCGATGGTCTTTACGAAAGTTCGTCACTTTAAACACTAATTGATGTGAAAATAGAGGAGAAAAAAATGAAAGTTTTAGTTATTGGACGCGGTGGACGCGAACATGCAGTGGTTAAAAAATTAGCTCGTGACACAAAGGTTACTCAAATTTTTTGTGCTCCAGGAAATGATGGGATGGTTGAAGCAACATTAGTTCCTATTGAAGAAACAGATGTAAAGGCATTAGCTCACTTCGCACAAGAAAATCAAATTGATCTCACGATTGTCGGGCCTGAAATGGCACTAATGGCTGGAGTGGTTAATGAATTTAATGAGTTAGGGTTACGTGTGTTTGGACCGACTAAAGAAGCTGCACTTATTGAGGGAAGTAAAGCATTTGCTAAGTATATGATGTCAAAGTACGATATTCCAACCGCAGCATATGTTGAATTTACTGAATTGCAACCCGCTTTAGATTATTTAAAAACTCAATCGATGCCAATCGTGATTAAAGCGGATGGATTAGCTGCTGGAAAAGGAGTTGTTATTTGTCAAACATTAGAAGAAGCGAATCAAACAGTAAAAGAAATGTTGTTAGATCGCAAGTTTGATGAAGCCTCTTCAAAGGTAGTGATTGAGGAATTTTTAGTTGGTGAAGAATTTTCGCTCATGGCCTTTGTCTCAAATGACATCTATAAAGCTATGCCAATTGCACGCGATTATAAACGAGCTTATGATAATGATGAAGGGTTAAATACAGGAGGAATGGGAAATCATAGTCCACATCCATTAATTTTAGATACGGATTATGCAGAGGCTATTCAAACCGTTATTGAACCTATGACAAAGGCAATGATTAAAGAAGGAATCCCGTTTACAGGAATTTTATATGCAGGATTAATGAAAACAGCGAATGGAATTAAAGTCATTGAATTTAATGCACGTTTTGGAGATCCTGAGACAGAAGTATTATTACCACGTCTTGAAACGGAGTTAACAGATATTATGTTATCTTTACTTGATGGAAAAGATATTGACTGTGTTTGGTCGGATCAAGCAACTGTAGGTGTTGTTTTAGCTGCTAAAGGATATCCGGGTTCATATGTTAAAGGAACGGTTATTAAAGGACTTGAGACATTAGAAGGTGTGGATATTTGTCACATGGGAACGAAATTAGTAGACGGAAAGATCACATTAAATGGTGGACGCGTCTTATTTGTTGTTGGAGCAGGAGAGACATTAGAAGCTGCGCGTCAAAAAGTATATAAAGAAATTCAAAAGATTGAGTGCGAGGACTTATTTTATCGAACAGATATTGCTAAGAAGGCTGTAAGTCTTTAAGAAGATGATAAAAGGAGATAGTCGTCTATCTCCTTTTATGCTATAAAAATAAATAAAAGAATGACAAATTAAGGAAAAAAGGGTATGTTATATAATAGGTAATATTATTTTTAAGAAGTGGGTGAAACATATGAATAAGGTTTTATTTACACCTGGTCCTACAAATGTCCCTGAAGAAATTAGACATGTACTTGGACAAGATTTAATTCATCACAGAATGGCAGATTATCATGAACTACTAAAAGAAGTGAATGAAGATTTAAAATGTATTTTTGATACGAAAAATGATGTACTTATCTTAACATCATCAGGAACTGGATCAATGGAATCAACCGTTGTTAACTTGTTCTCAACTAATGATGAAGTCTTAGTTATTAACACAGGTTGGTTTGGAGAAAGATTTATTGAAATTTGCAAAGTTTATGGACTTAAAGTACATGAATTAAGTTATGAGTGGGGGAACACTTATAACATTAAAGAAATTGAAAAGATGTTAGAAGACTACCCATCAATTAAAGGGATTTTTGTGACTTATCATGAAACTGCGACAGGTGTTGTCAATCATCTAGAACCACTAGGTCGTTTAACCAAACAGACCGATCGCTTATTAATCGCTGATTGTATTAGTGGTATGGTTGTTCAAGACTTTCATTTTGATGAATGGGGCGTTGATTGTGCCGTTGCAAGTAGTCAAAAAGGATTTTTATTGCCACCAGGACTTAGTTTTGTTGCTTTAAGTGATAAAGCAAAAGTAGCATTAGAACATTCAAACATTCCAAAATACTATTGGGATTATCGTAAATATCTTAACTATTTTAATAATAAATCAGAACAGCCATTTACACCGGCTATTTCGATTGTTCTTGCTTTACAGGTGGCATTAAAACAGTTACTTAATAAGGGATTAACAAAGGTTATTGAGGATAAACAATTCATTCGCAAATATGCAGAGGAAAAATTTAAAGATTTAGGATTTACGTTGTTCATTGAGGACGAATCCATTCGCGGAAATGTACTAGTGCCTGTGATTGTTCCAGACGAGATTGATGGAAGTAAATTAACAGCACTCATCGATGAACGATATAACTTCACAGTAGCGGGTGGTATGAACCAGTATGCTGGAAAGATGCTACGCGTCGGGATTATTGGAGAAATTACAAATAAGGAAATCGATTTACTTATAGAGTACATTCAGGAAGTTCTTCCAGAGTGCAAAAAGTAAATGAAAGATAGGGGGCTAACATAATGAAACCACAGTTTGAATTAGAGCGTAACACGGCTGTTATTAACTTTTCTGCTCATTATTGTAATACAGAAGATGAGTTATTAAATAGTCAAGGATTTGAGCGAGTGCTAACTCGTTTTTTAAAAAAATTAAAGAAAAAAGAATCACCAATTTATGAACAATTAGTTTATGTATGTGGTGAAAATCAAATTGCTACTGAATTAATTTCATTATTTAAGTTGTTATTAGTATTAGAGTTAGATGAAGTGATGCAAATGAATCGTTCATTTATTGTTTTGTTACAGCACAAAGATGCCTTGATTGAGCTCATTGAAGAACTTTATGATTATTGGCGTCGCTTAGAACGATATAGTGTGATTTACAATAGTGAAGAAGGAACAGGGATTCAAAAAATTAAATTTATTGAGGCTAACAACTCATTTACTAATTTAGTGTTAAGAGTATATCGTACGATTGAAGAACGACTATTAGGTCATCATCAAAATGTTTATCGTCAGTTAATCGTAGGGGCGAATGCCGGTCTAGTTCTAAATGAAATCAAATGGGACATTCCAATGCAGTACATGGGGTTACGTTATCCAGCCTTCATTGAATCCATTGTTCTCATGCCACCGTTTATTACTTATCCAAAACGAACAAAACGAGACGGAATTTTTGAAGAAGTGTTTGAAAATCCATTAGATGGATTGTATCTAGATCCAAATAACTGGTTTGTTTACGCCGCAAAAGTAGGAACAGCCTTAGCGTATGTGTACTTCCATCGTGACTTTATGGCACAAGGAGTTACGATGTGTAACTTATTTGAATTAGCAGACTTAGAAGAATGCAAAAATAAAAAACCAGATTTAATTTATGTTTTTGGAAATAAAGATAAAGAAGATCGAGCTGTTTTTTATCAAGATAAAGAACATGATATTATGATTGGTTATGCCTCGTATAGTGAAGAACATGATTACTTTGGATATATGAAAAAAATGATTTTAACATTATATAATGTTAAAATGATTAATGAAAACAAACTTCCGTTACATGGAGCCATGATTGAATTAACATTAAAAAACGGAAAACACAGTAACATTGTCATCATCGGGGATAGCGGAGCAGGAAAATCAGAAACATTAGAAGCTGTACGTATGATTGCTGAAGATGAAATCAAAGATATGAAAACAATCTTTGATGATATGGGAACATTGGCATTAGAAAATGGAGAGATTCGCGCATATGGAACTGAAATCGGAGCCTTTGTTCGATTAGACGACTTAGATACAGGATATGCTTATCGTACAATTGATCGCAGTATCTTTATGAATCCAGATAAAACAAATGCCCGTATTGTAATCCCAGTTGCAACATATAAAGAAATTACAACAGGAAGGCCAGTCGATATGTTCTTATATGCCAACAACTATGAAGAAAACGGAGATGAGTTTGAATTCTTTAATGATGTTAATGAAGCAAAAGAAGTCTTTGTTCGTGGAGCACGTAAGGCAAAAGGAACTACTACAGAAACTGGACTCGTCGAATCATATTTTGCAAACCCATTTGGTCCTGTTCAGTTAAAAGAACAAACCGATCCATTAATTGATAAATACTTTGAGGCTTTATTTAAAAATAATATTAAAGTTGGACAATTGCGAACTAGATTAGCGGTTGAAGGACAGGAACATAGTGGTCCAGCAAAAGCAGCCGAGAAATTGTTATCTTATATTAATGAAGTAGAGTAAAGAGAGAGGATAGTTATCCTCTCTTTATTTTTATTTAATTTACAAAAAAAATTAAAAATTAATATTGACGATTTAAAATACAGATGATATTATAAGTAAGTCATCGAGAACGACAAAAGAAAATGTCAAAAAAATGAAAAAAGTATTTGACATTATTCGACAAAGATGGTAAGGTGATAAAGTCGTCGGAACGGACAGACAAAAATAAAAACAAAAAAGTTTAAAAAAGTG
>artificially_reared_2__coassemble_307_pt1 | contig 28351 bp, 25 predicted proteins | sample artificially_reared_2__metabat2_low_PE_015 | metagenome-assembled genome bin artificially_reared_2 | reverse complement strand
TTGATCATCATGCAAATTATGTAAGTCATGATAGTTGCTTCATTCTTTTAATAAAAAACAACCATTGAAGATCAATGGTTGTTTCACTTAGGAAAAGTTTTTTATGAGTTAGTGTGACGTTTTTCCATCGTCCAACCCGTTGCAGCTAAAATCAATGAAATGACTGGACATAAAAGATTAAAGAACGCAAAAGGTAAGAAGCTAATCGGATTAACTCCAAGTGTTGCAAGCATATACGAACCACAAGTAGTCCAAGGAATTAAAGGCGATGTCACAGTGGCACTATCCTCAATGGCACGTGATAAATTTTTAGCGGCTAAATTTCGTTTCTCATATTCATCTTTGTACATACGACCTGGCATAACAATCGCTAAATATTGATCTCCCGTTAGAATATTGGTAAAAATACACGTGATAATGGTTGCAAAGACTAAGCCAAATGTTCCTTTAGCAAATTGTAAAATTTGTGTTGCGATCGTTTCGAGAACACCTGTTTTTTCTAACACACCACCAAACGAGAGGGCGCAAATGACTAATGAAACAGTCCATAACATACTATTTAAACCACCGCGTGTTAATAATTCATCCACCGCTACAACTCCAGTGTGAGATTCAAAACCGTAGTGCATCGCATTCATGACATCTCCTAAATTTGCCCCTTGAAAAATCATGGCTAATACCCCACCGAATAACGTTCCAGTGAGTAAGGCAGGTAAGGCTGGAATTTTTAAAATAACCATCGTAATAACACTAATCGGTGCAAGTAAAAGAATAGGTGATAACGTATGAAAGCTTGATGATAAGGTCGTTTTAATAATATCAATTTGTGCTGTGTCTAATGATTGACCAGCATATTTAAACCCAAGAATTGCATATAAAATGATCGAAATGAGGTAGGCTGGAGCAGTGGTGAAAATCATATGTTTAATATGTTCAAATAACGTTGCCCCCGCCATTGCTGGTGCTAAGTTCGTCGTATCAGATAGCGGAGACATTTTATCACCAAAATAAGCACCCGAAATAATTGCACCTGCAACGACAGGCAATGGAATACCAAGCGTTTGTCCAATTCCTAATAAAGCAATTCCGACTGTTCCAGCTGTGGTCCAAGATGAACCTGTGGCAACAGAAACAATGGAACAAATGAGTAAAGTCGCGACTAAAAAGATTTTAGGAGAAAGAATATTTAATCCCCAATAAATCATTGAAGGGACGACACCGCCTAAAATCCATGTTCCAATCAGACTTCCGACAATTAGTAAAATTAAAATCGCTTGAATGGCAAGTCTGATCGTATCAATAATTCCATCTTCAAGGTCTGACCACTTATGGCCAAGGCGATAAACACCTAAAATAGAGGTAAATGCTGTTGCTAATAAGAGTGGAATTTGCGGATCCACATGAAAAATCATTAATGATAAGACTAAAATAATGATTAAAAATATAATGGGAAGCAGTGCTTCAAATAGAGTTGGTTTTCGTGTTTGTTTCATCCGGTCCTCTCCTTTTCATCTCATAAGAATTTAAATCTATGTTTAGTTTGAATTCACGGTTTAATATGAAGGATTTGAGCGAGTTGCTTGATTAAAACAAATCATGCGTCACTCAAAATCGAAATTTGACGCTTGTTAATATAACATGTTATGACACGAACTGCAAATATTTTTGTAAAATTTTTGAAATTATTACTCAACGAATTGGTTTTATAATAAATCTAAAGTAACTAATAAAAGCATATGGAAAAAATTACTTTTTGAAGAAAAAATATACAGTATTAGGTTGCGTTTTTTTGAAAATGTGATATATTAAAGATGTACTTAATAATTCTTTTGGTTTATTTCACAGAAGCAATCGAATAGATTTTCTTGGGGTTAGTACTAAGGGTAATGATGTGGGTAGCAAAATAGTATTAAGTAAAAAATTTTTATTTCTTTTCGGAGGTATTTATTATGAATACAGGTACAGTTAAATGGTTTAATGCAGAAAAAGGATTTGGATTCATCTCAGTTGAGGGGGGAGAGGATGTATTCGTACATTACTCAGCAATTACTGGTGAAGGATTCAAAACTTTAGAAGAAGGACAAAAAGTTTCTTTCGAAATCGTTGAAGGAAACCGCGGAGCTCAAGCTTCTAACGTTGTTAAATTATAATTTCTCAACCAATTGTAAAGCTAGTGATCTTTGGACACTAGCTTTTCTTATGGATTAAAGAAACTACTTACAAGCTTTAGTTCAAGAAAATCTAAACACCACAAGAAACAAGTTATTAAGAGTTAGTGATTAAACGTTTTTAAAATCATAATTTTTTTGCTACGTCTATATATTGCCTCAATCGTTTGAATTATATAAGTTGTTTGAACGTTGCACGAAAAAAACGGGGCGAGACGATTTTAAGGAATGAAAATTTGGGCAACCGAATAAAGTGAGTCATAGACGATAAAGGTGACCGTAAAGATAGAAGATTAGACAGGACTAATCATCACGAAAGGAGTGTTGAAAAGTGGGGCGTAAAGTCAATTTAACGGAAGGGCCAATCATCAGAAATTTAGTTAAGTTAGCTATGCCGATTATGGGAACTTCTTTTATCCAAATGGCTTATAACTTAACGGATATGATTTGGATTGGAAAAGTGGGAAGTAAAGCGGTCGCTGCTGTTGGGACGGCTGGTTTTTTTACATGGTTAGCGATGGCCTTTATTATGATTTCCAAGATTGGAGCTGAAATTAAAGTCGCTCAGTCAACGGGAGCGAAACAACTAGATGATACGAAGCAATACATTCGAAGTGCGATTCAAATTAATATTTTGTTGGCTGTCATTTACATGATCGGTTTATTACTTTTAAAAAAACCATTGATTAGTTTCTTTAATTTAGGCGATGCTGAGATTATTCAGATGTCTTATACTTATTTAGAAATTATGGCCTATGTCATGGTATTTTATTTTATTAATCCGGTTTTAACGGCGATTTTTAATGGATCAGGAGATAGTAAAACCCCATTTATTATCAATACGATTGGTTTAATTTTTAATATTATTTTTGACCCTCTTTTAATTTTAGGGTTTGGACCGATTCCTGCGTTAGGTGTTTTAGGTGCTGCTTTAGCAACAGCGGGAGCACAAGTAGTCGTGACGGCTTGTTTTATCGCCGTGATGATGAAAAGTCAGTTGAGTTATTTAAAAGTTAATTTGTTTAAAAAGCCAGACATGAAATCAATCAAAGTGTTATGTAAAATCGGATTTCCAGGGGCAGTCCAAAATGGCGCGTTTACCATTATTGCGATGGTTCTTGGACGTTTAGTGGCGGCCTATGGGCCGGTTTCGATTGCTGTTCAAAAAGTAGGATCTCAAATTGAATCCATCTCTTGGATGACAGCGGGTGGATTTTCAACGGCTTTAGGAACGTTTGTTGGACAAAATTATGGAGCGAAACAATATCATCGAATTCAAAAAGGATATCGCACGACACTTGGTTTAGCAATTAGTCTTGGTGTCATCACCACACTTTTATTAGTATTTGCAGGACAACCTATCTTTAAGTTCTTTTTAAATGAAAACGAAGCGATTCATCAAGGAACGGACTATTTAAAAATTCTAGGTTATTCTCAGCTATTTATGTGCATCGAAATTACGACACAAGGATTATTTAATGGACTGGGGCGAACTTATATTCCATCCATTGTTGGAATTATTTTAACCGGGGCACGCATTCCATTAGCCTATTTGATTGCAACACCACAGCTTTTAGGAATTAATGGTGTTTGGTGGGCAATTACTTTAAGTAGTGTGGCTAAAGGAATTGTCTTGGTAGCGATTTACTTTTATTTACAAAAAAGAGATCAGTTGTATGAGCATGAAGGATTTGAAACAAGCCTAGATGTTTCAAATGCTTCATAATTAACTTATAAGTGGCTCACTTGAATTTTTAAGTGATTTTCAATCATAAATGAAAAAGATTCCTTTTTACAATTAGAGGAATCTTTTTTTTCGTTTCTTCAAAACTAAAAGATAGAAGTGAATCGAGTGATTTTAGCAAGCACCGGTTTTCATATACATTTAGTGTCTAATTTGATAAAATATAGATAAGATGATGTAGAAAGGGGATATGACATGAAGATATTAGTCACGGAATTGTTTTTAAGTCACATCCCTCAAGGGAAAGAATCCTTTGTCCTACAAAAAATGAGTCAGTTTGTTCAGGAATATGAAGTGTCAAAATATAATATGTCGGCCATGCGAGCGGGTGTGTCGGTTCGAGAAATCAAGCATAATCGAAATGGTCTTCGTATTTTTAAGCTTCGTATTAATAAAGGCGATCGAATTCTTTTTACCTTTGATACGGATCGTGTGCGTTCAGAATATCGTCAAGCGATTTTATTTTTAGATTATTGTCATCACGATGATCAATCGATGCAAGGTCGAATGATTGGCGTTAGTAATCAACAGATAGAGGAGTATTTGACAACGGAAGAGTCCATTGATGATTATGTCGATCAACAATATATCAATTTTGATTATAATCCAAATGAAGTCATCACACGCGTCATTAACGTTGAAACAATGGGACAGCTTTTAGATGAGCGAGATGATAAAGCCATCTACTATTTAAATGATGAACAGTTTCGATGCTTAGCTCCAACGGATGCACCCATGTTTATTTTTGGAAGTGCTGGAAGCGGGAAAACGACCATTAATATTCATAAGGCTTTTCTTTTAGCGACTCAGCCCATTAAAATTGCTTATTTTACGTATTCTTCTTATTTAGTCGAGGACGCTAAAAAGCTATTTCAAAAAATTATTCAAGAATCCCCTGAATACAAGGGAGAAGAAATTGGTAGACGTGTTCAATTTTATCATCTGAATGATTATTTATCACAAGAAGTCTCAAGCTATCAAACGGTTAGCTTTGAAGCGTTTCGAACGTGGATCATTGAACGACAACCGTTGTTATTAAAACAACTTGGACTTGGAATTTATGATATTTTTAAAGAAATTCGAGGGATTATCAAAGGGATGATTCCAAAAGAGTGGATTGATTATCGCATTGATTTGTCAAATCAATCCGTTCCATCAGATGTCGTTGATATTATTGTTAAAAAGGGCCTCGCCACTCGTCAAGACAATATCTTAGTTTTACACGCAGAAAAGCTATATGAGGCGAAAAGTCGATTTTTAGATCAGTATGAATTGCGAGCTGTTTTATTGATGCATCAATGGTTAGATGAGTATCTCATCAATCATCCGATCCTTCCGAAAGAGATTTATTTAAAGCTAGACGAGCAGTATTGTCTATATACCGTTGCGGAGCGTGAATTGTTATACGAGCTCACTCTTCGTTATCAAAGCTTTTTGCTAGAAGAAGGAAAAGTTGACGAAAATGATTTGGCACGTCTTTTTTTAAGAAAGTTAATGAATCAAGAGATTTCTTTATTTGATTTTGTCATTGCCGATGAAATTCAAGACTTAACAGAAATTCAAATTTACTGTTTAATTCGATTAGCGCGTCATCGAAATCATTTGCTATTTACAGGCGATATTAATCAAACCATTCGCCCGACTTATTTTCATACCGGAAGAATTGAAAGTATTTTAAAAACGTCTAATACACATCTTGATTTTATTAAACATCAGCTTGTTAAAAATTACCGCAGTACGAAAGAAGTCGTTGACTTAGCCAATCAAGTCGTGGATCTTCGCATTGAACGACTGGGTCTGAATAAGAAAAATGATTATCATGAAGTTCCTATTCGTGGGGAGCAATCGCCGATTTTTTATTTTGATCCGAAATCGTTTCAGGAGCTTGTTAAATTGATTGAAACCGGCTTAAATCGTCATTATGTGGCGATTGTTGTGCCTGATGAAGAAGAAAAGAAAAATTTTGAGCGATTAACCCCATTAAAAGGGGCTGTCTTTACAGTTGAAGAAATTAAAGGCATTGAAAAAGACTATATCATTTGTTATAACGTCATGAGTAAGTATCACTTGATTTGGGAAACCATTTTAAATGAAGAGGTCATGTTTCAAAATCAGTATCGTTATTACTTCAACTTACTTTATGTGGCTTTAACACGAGCTCGTCATCATTTGTGTTTTATTGAAGAGAAGATGCCACCGTCGTTATATGACCGATTAGAAAGTGAATTTTTATATTTTGATACGTTTGATGAGGCTGAATTAAAGCTCAGTCAATTATCAACGGATAATCAGTTTTATAAGGAAGCTCAACTGTATGAACGTCGAGAACTTTATGAACAAGCAATTAGGGAGTATGAGCTATCTCAGTTAGAAGAGGCCACTCATGACATCGCTCGCTGTCAGGCTTTAATTAAAAATAAATCGGGATTTCATGTTGAAGCGGGACATGAGTTAATGAGGCTAAAAGAATATGAAAAAGCAGCTCAGTGCTATCGACAAGGAAACGATCATCTAAATTATTTAAAGGCCTTAGTTTTTCAAGGATTACCTTATAGTCAAATTCAAGCTGAATTTGAACGAGAAGGGAAAGATGTATTAAGCTTTGTCTATCAGCAAGACAAACGAATCACCTGGTTAAGGCGATTTAATAAGCTATATTCGATTCATCTGATGAAACAAACGCAGGTCATTGATCAAATGATAAAAAACATAAATGAATTGAAAGGGTGAGAGTATGGAACCTGAATTTTTAGACTTAATTAAAACGTTTGAAAAAGCAGCGAAGCGCCTTGCAACATTAGACTCAACCATTTTAAACTTTAAAGATGTAGTCGAAGGATTACGCCAAAATCTAGATGAATTAGTGGAAATGGTACAATTAGAAGAGATTGTCGAACTATCTGAAAAAGGAAGTCAAAAAATTCAGTCACTTCATCAGGAGTTAGATCAGGTGTCATCCGCTTATGAACGATTGCTTGAGGTCGAACAAGTTAAAGAGAACTATGGTCACCGATTAAGGTTAGTTGAAGAGAAAATCTCTGACTTATCTGAATGTTTAAACCAAACTCTAACGTCTCAATACGCTAATTCTCAACAGGTGAGTCATTTAGCTTTGGAAACTCATCAGTTTATCTATTACAGAGAGCCTCAAACAGCGAATTTAATGATTCAATCAAAAAATCACTCAACAGATGTCACGTTGATTGAAGAGGTAACCGTAAAAAAACTAGTGGCCGAGTCCGGGATGGTTTTTGTATTAGATGAACAAACAGGTGAGGTGATGACTTTAAATGGTGATGAAATCATGTGTCGCTATGAGTTAAACGCGACAGACTTTTTGGTGATTGGCTATAACCTGTATTACTTATCAGAGCAACAATTAATGGTTTTTAATTTGTTAACGTCTCAAAAGCGATTAATTCAGGATGAAGTTATCTCATTTGAACGATTAATAAATCAGTTGATTTGTTACACCGTTGATAAAACTGTGACATTTATCTCATTAAACAATTAAAAAGGCAGAGTGGATGAATGTCTCCACTGTGCCTTTTTTTATTGAAGAAAATTTCAAAAAAGAGATGATTAATTTTTAGAATCAGTTAAAAAATGACTCATTATAGGGATTATAAAGAGGAATCTTGGAAACAACAGACTGGTTAAGGCGATTTAACACAGTAAAAAGTTATGATCCATATGAACGACTTCCTATAAATAACTGTTATATTTCGTGTTATGACTACTTAATGACTTGGGAGAAAGAAGTCAAACAAAATAAAAGATGACGGTCGTTAGTGATCACCGTCATCTTTTTCGTCAAACGATATGAGTTTTTTAGTTTCCGCTTGTTGGGATATAAGGAATTAATCGAGTGGCTACATTTTGCATCGTTAAGGTTTGTAAATAAACCGTTCCTGGACCTGTTAGTTTCGTTAAAAATAATCCTTCGCCACCGAAGAAAATATTTTTAAAGCCTTTGACTGTTTCAATTTCATATCGAACACTTCGATTAAAGGCAACGACATTTCCAGTATCGACTTTAATGACCTCACCCGCTGCTAACTCACGCTTCACCACACTTCCCGCTGCTTCTAAAAAGACTTTTCCTTCACCACTAATTCGTTGTAAAATGAATCCTTCACCCCCAAATAATCCAGCAGAAAACTTTTTAGTCCATTCCACATTTAAATGAATACTTGGTTCACCCACTAAAAAGGAACTTTTTTGACAAATCCATTCTTCTCCTTTGTGAAGATCAAATTCTAAAATTTGACCTGGAAACGTTGAAGCAAATACAATTTCTTGATTCGGTGCGGTAGCAGTATAGGTTGCCATAAATAATGACTCACCCGAAAACATACGCCCGATGCCTTTCATGAGGCCGCCTTTTAAATTCGTCTCCATTTTGATTTGCTCATCCATCCAAGCCATTCCGCCAGATTGTGTATACACACTTTCTCCTTGATCGAGTGTAATCGATACCCCAGGTAAGTCATTTCCAAATACATCACACTTCATTCAATCCCTCCTTAAATTTAAAATACCATATTTCTATTGTTTTGCCTATGTTATTTTATAGGCTGATAATAATCTAGTAATAAATCAACGACACGTCCATAGCTTTGTACGCCATCTGAAACACCGTTAAAGGTTAAATAAGATTGATTCATTGATTGAAAGGTTTCCTCAACTTTTCCCTCGTACTGAGACCAAAAGGCTGTTACGTAACGAAGATCGCGTCTAACAGATTCATCTAGTTGTTCATTTAGCTGAATTAGCGTTTCACGATCGACCTTTGCAAGGGCAACGTTTGTATAACTTAAAGCTGATAAATACCCAGCATAAATAAAATCGGCATCTGGATGTGAAAGACACGTGATAAAGGCAATGAAATTAGCTTCATTTTCATGCGCGTATCCTCTTTGATGTGCCATTTCGTGCATCGTAGTAAAAAGAAGCGTTGAATCAGGAGTTGCAATATTGACATTAGCCTCTGCCGTAAACGGGGAGTAAATACCGGTAATATTCGTGTAGTTTAACCAGTTAGACGCTAAGATAGGTTTAGGGTCTCCATAATTTCCGCTTAAAACAGGATAAGTTTTAGAAGCTTCCACGTAGCCCAAAGAAGCTCGTTTAAAAACACCACGATAATCAGTGAAAGCTTTAAAAACACCATCCTCATTTTCATCAACTAATGGGCGGACTTCATTAGCCATCTCCATTAAATGAGTATAAAGTTCAATTAATTCTTCCTTTGAATGTGTCGTCGTGCTCAAAGAAAAGCTCGTTTCTAACGAAGCCCGATGATAATTCATTCCCCAAAAAAGAAGAAAGATGAGATAACCGATTGAAAAAGCTGTCATGAGTTGAAGGAAACCTTTAATAAATAAGGTGAGTCGTTGATGAGGATGATGAATGATTTGGAAAAGATAATAAAGAAAGGTAATTAGCAAAGTCAATACTGCCAAATAAATGAAACATTCAAACAAAGAAAAAGGAATGAGGCCTGTCAGCTGACTAAATCGTTGAATGAATGATTGATTCCAACCGGTCGAGTAAGACGTTTCAATAAACATTGGATCAATAGGGTAAAAACGAGTGATTACATAACAACAACCAGCTAAAACGATGAGTAATAATTGAATACTGAGTTTTCTCATAAAACCTCTCCTCTTTTAAAGTTAAAGTTATTATAACAAATAGAGAGCGCGTGTTCTAGTTCATATCCAAACTTTGGTATTATAGGGCTTGGTGTTATATTTTTCATGAAGTGTATAGTCATACTTAACTAGAGTGTGTTCATCAAGCTATACTAGCACCAAAATGTTAGGTCAGTTGAACTGGTCTAACATTTTTTATTTGATTAACAAGAGGTTATTTCAGTATAATTCATCCTGAATCACTTTCTTGACTGAAAACATTGATGTTATCCAATCAAACTAATCAAATTAGAAAAATAGAAAAAATAGTATAAAAAAAGTAGACTTTTGTCGTGAGATATGATTGAATAATATAAAACTTCAAGAGGTGAGGAAGATGAAAGAGAATTTAAATGAGTTAAAAAAGCGCATTGAATGTGCATCAAATCAGCAACAACCATCTTTAGTCATAAAGAATGTCACGATTATTGATGTTTTTCAAAATGATCGTTTTGTGGCAGATGTTGCTGTTGAATCAGGCTATATTGTTGGGATTGGAACATATAGTGGAAAGGAAGAAATCGATGGAACAGGGAAGTATATTTGTCCAGGTTTAATTGATGCGCACGCTCATATTGAATCCTCACTTGTTTCACCACGAGAGTATTATAAAGAAGCTTTAAAGCATGGAATTACATCAATGGTTACAGATCCGCATGAAATTGCTAATGTTTTAGGGGTTAAAGGGATTGAATTGATGTTACATTTAACAAAAGAGATTCCCTTTGATATGTACGTGATGCTTCCATCATGTGTTCCTGCAACAACGTTTGAACACTCAGGAGCGACATTACTTGCTAAAGATTTAAAGCCACTGTATCATCATGAAAAAGTAATTGGGTTAGCAGAAGTCATGAATTTTCCAGCCGTTTTAAATGGTGAGAAAGACATGTTACAAAAATTATTAGACGCTTCAACACTCGGTCATCAAATTGATGGACATGGGGCTGGATTTGATTTGAATCAATTAAATGCGTATCTAACAGCGGGAATTTTAACCGATCATGAATGTCATACTGCCCAAGAAGTGATTGACCGATTACGACGTGGAATGTATGTCTTAATGCGAGAAGGAAGCGTCGCTAAAAATTTAAAAGATTTAATTCAAGTGGCGAGTCTTGCAAATAGTCGTCGAATTTGTTTTTGTACTGATGACAAGCACATTGATGATCTAATTAAAGAGGGAAGTATTGATCAAGCAATTAAGCTGGCGGTTCATAGTGGATTAAAAATTGAAACAGCCATCCAGATGAGTACGTTAAATACAGCAGAGTGTTATCAACTGAAACATAAAGGAGCCATTGCGCCTGGATTTATAGCCGACTTTATTCTTCTTGATGACTTAGAAACGTTTAACATTCATGCGGTATATAAAAACGGAACTTGTGTGGTTCATGAAAATAAGCTTTTAATTGATGATATCCCAATGCAAGTTCCAATGATAGTAGAAAACAGTGTTCATTTACCAAAGGATTTAAACGTTACATCCTTTGAAATTTCTTCAAAAGATTGTAAGTTCTTAAATGTCATCGAGTTAATTCCTAATAAATTAGAAACGATTCATCGTCAGTATGCACTAACGGATTTGAACATGACGGATCAAGTTCACTCATCAGTCGAGCACGATTTATTAAAGGTAGCGGTGATTGAACGTCATCACTTCACTGGAAATATTGGACTTGGGATGTTAAAGGGATTAAAACTACAAGCTGGAGCCATTGCGACTACGATTTCTCATGATTCACATAACTTAATTGTCTGTGGGGTGAGTGATGAAGAGATGCTGTTTGCAGCTAAAACGCTTGAAGCCATTAAAGGGGGAATTGTTGTTGTTAAAGATCAAAAAGTCTTAGCACAAATTCCACTTGAAATTGCAGGGTTAATCACCGCTCGTTCATGTGATGAAGTGGTTCAAGAGCTTCATCATCTTCATGAAGCCTTAGAATGCTTATCACCACAGCTCAACTTTAATCCATTTTTAACCCTTTCATTTTTAACACTTCCAGTCATTCCAACGCTTAAATTGACGGATAAAGGATTATTTGATGTCAATCGTTTTGAGTTTATTTCAGTCACCGCCTAGTCACCGTTCACATTTTTAGGCGACTCACATATAATAAACTGTCAAATCAAAACACAAAAAGTGATGGGAGAGTCTCGAATAGGCATACCCTCCAAATTTAGTAGAGGGGATGAAAGATCATGGCTATTAATCGAGTGGAAGTGCTTGTTTTAAATCATAGCCAAAAAGCAGTCGAAAAGTTTGGTCGAAATAGCTCTGCTGTTCGTTATTATCAAGAAGAGGAGAGCAGTGAGTTAGTGAATGATTTATATCAACATTGGTTTGGGATTAATGAAGCCTGTATTGTTGCACATCATATAGCAACGATTAGTGATGAAGATGATGAAGTTAATTTTGTCGTCGCCGTTAATCATTTAAATTCAAGCGCCTCTTATGAGGTGAAAAAGTTAAAGGGCAAACGATTACGTTATGTTTTTATTTTCTTTGATAAAGAAGAAGTTGAAGCAAGAACGTATGTTTATGAAACATTAAAACCTTTATTACTGCAAAATAAAATTCAACCTGTTTCAGTAGAAATTGATTATCATAATGTTATTTTTTATTAGATGAAGGAGAGCTTGCTCTCCTTTTTTTGTGTCAAATTTACAATAACAGTCATGAATTATATAAATCGACAATATAATGAAATGAGATAAACTTTCATCAATTAAATGAATGAGGTGAAATGAATGATGAACTTTTTAAATAATATGAACTTATTACCTAAAAATTTTATTGTTGCGAATGTGGTAGAAGTTTTAAAAGAAGACCCTGAAAATGGGGTAGAGAAGTTGTATGAGATGTCTCAGACATTTGTCACTGATCCACAAGTCAAAGGCATTGTCGGGCAAATTAAAGGGTATTACGATACACATCCGTCAATTAAGCGATATATTAAGAATATGATTTATAATACGAATAAAACGTGTTTGAACTACTTTTTACAAAATGTTGCAGTTAAAGAATTATGGGAGGGATTACCTAAGCGTGAGCAATTATCGGCTCAGTATCGAATCCATATTCCACATGCGATTGTCATTGATCTTGGAATGAATGATAGCTTATCAATTCAGGGGTGTTCGCCTCAGTTTGATCCCAATTTAGCGATGCCTTTATCAGAAGTGAATCGTCTTGTGTTAGAAGCGAAAGAACTTGGGATTCATCAAATCCTGATAACGGGCGGTGATCCATTTCTTAACGATAGCTTATTAAAAATGTATGAAAAACATAATGATGTGGAGTTTATGGTTTTAACGAATGGAAGTTTACTAAATGATCAACGTTGTTTAACATTATCTAAACTTGGAAATGTTTTTCCACTGATTCTGCTTGAGGGAAATAAAGAGCAGGTGAGTGAATCGATTCAAGGATCAGCCTATGAAGAAATCATGGCTGGATTAGAACGATTAAAATCATACGGTATTTTATTTGGGGCGATAACGCCGGTTAAACGTTCAACCCTTAAGCTCATTTCATCAGATGATTTTATCTTACCTTTAATTCGTAAAGGTTCACGATTAAATGCTTACGTTATCACTCACGATGAACCCTTACAACCTCAAGAGTATGAAGAGTTAGAGGCACGCGTGTCATTTATTTGTCAAACAAGACCTTATGTGACTTTCTTATTAAGAAGTTCTCAGCCATTTGTTTGTCGCCGCTTAGTGGGGCCATTTTATTTTGATTATGAATTAAACGGGCAAAAACAACAAATTCATCTGCCACAAGTCAATGTTCAAAATAGTCAAAATAAACAACTTCTTCAAGTGTTAAGAGAGATGAATAGTTAAAAGGTCTAGTTATACGACTGTTAAAGACGTCATTTTGACAAAGGTTAGTTCGATCACCACGAGAATCTGATTTATTGTTTTAGGACAAATAAGAAAAGCAGCTCTTTGTTAAGAGCTGCTTTTTCTTATTTCCATTCGTCTGCGTTGACTAAACCTTCAATATCAGAAGCTTTAAACACAGGATCTTGAATTCCTTTTTTCTTTTGATCGATGTAGTTTTGTGAAGCTTTGAAAGCAAATTTTCCTAATAATAAAATAGCGATTAAGTTAACGATAGCCATAAATGACATGAATAAATCAGCTAAATTCCAAACGATATCTACTTTTGTTAATGATCCGAAAATAATCATCCCAACGACAATCGCACGATAAGAAACTAACCAGAATTTATTAGTGCTCATAAATTCAATATTCGATTCACCATAGTAGTAGTTTCCGATAATTGAACTAAAAGCAAATAATAAAATACAAAAAGCAATGAAGTAGTTTCCAAAGATACCAATTTCAGATGTTAAAGCGGCTTGTGTTAACTGAATCCCTGTTAAGTTTGAATCAGCGTGTGTTCCTGATAATAAGATGACAAAAGCTGTACAGCTACAAATTAAAATCGTATCTGTAAAAACACCTAATGTTTGAATTAAACCTTGTTTAACTGGGTGAGAGACTTCAGCTGTTGCCGCTGCGTTTGGTGCACTCCCCATACCCGCTTCATTTGAGAATAAACCGCGTTTAACCCCTTGGATAAACATGACACCAAAAGCACCTGATGCAAATGAACTAAAATCAAAGGCATTTGAAACAATTAATGTAATTACTGAAGGGATTTTTGTAATATTTAAGATAATGACTAAAACAGCCACTAAAACGTAAGCTACTGCTAAAATAGGAACAATGACTTCTGAAACTTTAGCGATACGTTGTACCCCACCAAAGATGATCACAGCCGTGAAGATGGCTAAGATAATTCCGACGATTAATTTATCTGCTCCAAATGCTGTTTGGAACGCTTCTGTAATCGTATTGGCTTGAACGGCATTAAACACGAATCCAAACGTAATTGTAATTAAAATTGAGAACAGAAGTCCTAACCAACGTTTATTTAATCCTTTTTCAATGTAGTAAGCAGGTCCTCCACGATAACCACCTGATTCATCTTTTACTTTATAAATTTGCGCTAGCGTACTTTCAACAAAACTCGAAGCACCACCGATTAAAGCAATGACCCACATCCAAAACACAGATCCTGGACCACCGACTGCGATGGCTAAAGCAACCCCAGCGATATTTCCTGTTCCAACACGTGAAGCGGTACTAATACAAAAGGCTTGAAAAGAAGAGACTTTTCCATCTTTTGTTGAACTCCCAACACCGTCTCCTAATAAACGAATCATTTCTTTCATCATTCTAAATTGGACAAAGTTTGTTTTAAATGTAAAATAAAACCCTGCAATTAAAAGTAAAACAATTAATAAGTAAGTTCCGATGTACGTGTTTCCGAAACTAATGATGTTACTTAAAACATCCAAAATCTTGCTACCCATAAGCGTTAAATTTTCCATAATGTCCTCCTTCTTACTCTACATCCTCGTCATATTTTGACACTCCGTGTTTAAGTATAGCTTAAAATTAGGATAAATGGAATAAAAACACAGAAATTAGAAAAAATTGGTAATTTAAAAAAGACCTTTAAGTAGAGCACTTAAAGGTCAATCAAATTAGTTTTTAAAAGGATCGAATCCTGTGATGATTAAAGTTGCCCAATCTGATTCATCAACAGTTTTCCATTGATATTTAATATTTAATTTTTTTAACCAAGCGTTTAGTCCAGTTGCTGTTTTTCCATCCGTAGCGGCTTGTCGTCCAAATGTTTCTTTAATAAAGTCTAATAACTCTTTTTGTTGAGTGGCATCTAATTCCTTCTCAACTAATGTTTCTAAATGATCGCGAACTGTTTGGTAAGATAATTTATCGTCACGATATAAATCATTAACTAATAATTGACGTTCACGGTTTAATTCTAAAATCACTTGTTCAATTTCTTGATGATTTTTTAAATATTTTTTAGCAATGTTCATAGCTTGAATCTCTTGATCGATTTTAACAATACGCTTTTCGATAGCTGAACTTTTCATAATATCTCACTTCGCATTTCTAATAGTTTTCCTTAGCTTTTGCATTATACCACTCATTAGAAGAGGTAGCAATCATTATTTTACAAAATATGCAATTCCAATACTTCCAGGTCCAACGTGACATCCAATCACGGGACCAATGGATTGAATAATAACGGTTGTTTGAAGTTCATCTTCAATTTGTTGTGCAAGTTTTTGACCTTCAGCGGCACAATTAATATGATGAACAACGACGCCTCCGAGTTCACGTCCTTCTAAATCTTCTTTCAGTTTTTCAATGAGTTTTAAAATCGCTTTTTTCTTCGTTCGAACCTTCGTAAACACGGTTGTTTCTCCTTGTTCAACCGTTAAAATCGGTTTGATTTGCAAGATGTTTCCTAAAAGTGCCGATGCATTTCCGATACGTCCACCTTTTTTTAAATAATCAAGTGTTTCAGGTGTGAATAAAAATCGACTATTGTCTCGAATCGTTTGAACGAGCGTTAATAGTTCATTTAATGACGCTCCTTGTTTAGCTGCCTTAGCCGCTTCAATCGCCATCAATCCCATTTGCATGCAATTAGTTTGTGAATCAAAGATCTCAATGACAGCGTCCTGATTTTGTTCTAAAATTAAGTCTTTAACAAGATGTGCACTCGAATACGTGCCGCTCATTTTAGACGAGAGAAAGATCCCTAATACCTCATGTCCGTCATTCGTTAATTTTTCAAATGCGGCTAACATTTCCTCAGGAGAAGGTTGAGAAGACGTTGGAATAGTAGGATAGGTAGGGAGTTGCTGATAAAAGTCAGCTAAATCAATATCTACTTCACGTTTAGAATCGTGATTAATAATGACATTAAGAGAGACGACAGTAATGTCTAATTCTTCACAAATAGATGCGGGAATATAAGATGTACTATCGGTTAAAATTTTAACAGTCATAATAAGCCTCCAGTTGATTAATGGATAAAATAGGATAAAATTAATTATATCGCAAATTCGCCTAAAAAGTCATCAAATTTATCATAAACAGATGTGTTTCATCATGAGATAGACTTAATTTAGTCGAATCTATCAAACAAAAGTAGAAGAAAGGCGTTGATTTAGTTGAAAATTTATATTGATGCAGATGGATGTCCCGTCATTCATGAAACGATTAAAGTGGCTCATTCATTTCAAATAGAAGTCGTCATTGTTTGTGACGCTGCTCATCAGTTTATGATTGAAGGCGTTCAAACCATCACGGTGATGCAAGGCGCAGATGCAGTGGATTTTGAAATTATTAATCGATTAAAACCAAACGATTTAGTGATCACACAAGATTATGGTCTTGCCGCCTTAGTTTTAGCTAAAAAGGGAGTTGTCTTAAATCAAAACGGTAAATGGTACACAGAAAATAACATTAATGAATTGTTAGATCTACGGTATACTTCACAGAAGATGAGGCAATCAGGTGTTCGATTAAAAGGTCCCAAAAAACGAAAAAAAGAAGACAACGATCAATTCGTTCAAGCATTAACCTCTTTTTTAAATGCTAAACAGTTGAGGAGGTAGTTTTTCTTATCAAAAAATAAAAATTAAGGTATAATAGGAAAGCTTATAATTTCTTTTAATGAACTAAAAGGGATTAGTAAGGGAGTAGACTTTCTTCATTTTCTAGCAGGTAAAAGAGAGTGAAGGATTGGAGGTTTTTTTCATGTTAGCATGGATCATCGCATTATCATTACTCGTCATACAAATGATTAACTTATGTACGATTTTAATAATGATTTTTCGTCGCCGAGATGAACCCATTTATATTATAGCCTGGACGATGATTATGACATTTATTCCGTTTATTGGATTTTTATTGTATCTTTTATTCGGTCATGGACCGATTATTAAAAAAAAGCGAACCTTTTTAGATGAAATCGAAGAGTTAGGTTATCAAGAGGCTGTTGATTCACAGTTAGAAATGGTTGAGCAAACATCAGCCAATCGTTTTCCCTATACGTCATTGATTGAGTTCAATTTAAATTACAATAAAAGTGTCTTAACTAGATATAATAGTTTAATGTATTTTAGTGATGCGAACGATAAGTACGAGCAATTAATGAAAGATATTGAACAGGCCACTGATACGATTCATGTGCTTTACTTTATTATTCGTGGTGATCACTCTGGAAAAGCATTAATTGAGGCCTTAACGAAAAAAGCGAAACAAGGGGTTAAAGTTCGATTAGTTTATGATGATGGAGGAAGCTTTTTGACACCGTCATCAGTGTTTAAGCCGTTAAAAGAAGCGGGAGGAATTGTTGTCAAACACTATCCTGCTAAGTTTAAGATTTTCACCTTAAACTGGAATTATCGAAATCATCGAAAAATTGTCGTGATTGACGGAAAAATCGGTTATTTTGGTGGAATGAATATTGGAGATGAGTATTTATCAAAAAATCCAAAATATACGCCTTGGCGTGATGCTCATTTACGTGTCAAAGGTGAAATGGTTAAGTTACTGCAACTGAGATTTTTAAAAGATTACGCTGCGGTTATTGAGGAAGTCGCTGATCTTGACGAGGTGGAACAACAAATTGATCGTTATTTTCCACCGATTTCAAGTGAAGAAGAGGAGATGTATATGCAGCTTGTTTGTGATGGACCTGATCAAAAAATAGATCACATGCGTGCAGCTTACATTAAGCTCATTATGTCTGCTAAAAAAAGTATTTGGATTCAAAGTCCTTATTTTATTCCCGATAGTGAATTTTTACATGTGTTAAAAATAGCGTCTCATTCTGGATTAGATGTTAAAATTATGATTCCAGTCATTCCAGATAACCATTTTGTTCATCGAACAACAACATCTTATATTAAAGAATTACTTGAAGCTAATATTGAAGTTTATTTTTATGAAGGATTTTTACATTCAAAAGTGTTTATTATCGATGAAGAAATGGCAACTGTTGGATCAGTGAATATGGATGTGCGAAGCTTTAGTATTAATTTTGAGTTAGCTGCCTTCATTTATCATGAAAAAATGACCAGTGAGTTAGTGAAGCAATTTAAAACGGATCAACTAAACTGTCAAAAGCTAGATTGGAATTATGAACAAAGTAAGTCATGGTTCATGAAAGCCGAAGAATCGGTTTATCGTTTATTATCAATGTTAATGTAATAGGAAAGGAGAGGAGAGTCACATGAAGCACAAATTAGGGATGCGTACCATTAAAACAGCGGTAGGTGCAACGCTTGCGATGTTAATTTCTCAATCAATTGGATTGAATTACGCCTTGTCTGCTGGAATTATTACCGTATTAAGTGTTCAAAATACGAAACGAAAATCGCTTGAAACAGGATTAGCCCGTTTAAATTCAACCCTTCTTGCATTAGGAATTAGTTGTTTAATGTTTACACTTTTTGGATTCAACTCGGTAGCATTTGGAATATATTTATTAATTTTCATTCCTTTAGCGGTGAAGTTTAAGTTAAGTGATGGCATCGCAGTAAGCTCTGTTTTAGTGACACATGTCTTAGGGGAAGGAACTATTAGTTTAGCAATCCTTTGGAATGAAGTCATGTTAATGGTCATCGGTGCAGGGATTGCGATCTTATTTAACTTATACATGCCAAATATGATTGCCCAAATTAAGAAAGATCAAGATGAAATTGAGGAACATTTTCGTACCGTGTTATTTTGCTTAGCTAATACAACAAGAAGTCAAGCGGTGGCCATTGATGAAGAAGAGTTATTTGAATCACTTGAGAGGCATCTAGATCAGGCAAGAACTCGAGCAGAGCGAAATCGTCAAAACTATTTTTTAGAGGAAATGACTTATTACGTTCAATACATGGAAATGCGAGCGATGCAATATCAAGTTTTAACGAATATGCGTCAGACGCTTGGGAAAGTGATGATGACCGTTGAACAATCAAATCTGTTAGCTGATTTAACCGAACATATTGCGAACTCTTTACACGAATTTAATACAGCTGATGAATTGATCAAGGAGACTCAAATGGTATTAATGTGTTGTCGTAATCAAGAGCTGCCAAAATCACGAGAAGAGTTTGAAAATCGGGCCATGTTATTTCAATATTTAAATGATGTGATGCACTTACTTGAGATTAAACGTCAATTTATTCAAAACTTAACGCCTAAACAAATCGAATTGTTTAATCCACAAGCGCTTGAAAAAGCGACAAATTAAAAAAAGATGACCCCGGGTCATCTTTTTTTAATTTGAATTTAAAGGAATAAATTTACCATGACTAACTGTCATTTCATTAAAGGTAATTTTAAATTTCTTTTGATATTTTTTTAAGGTGCTTAATTCTTTTTCAGTAATAATGCAAATTGATTTTCCTGATTGATATCCGCGTGCCGTACGACCTGCACGATGTAAATATTCATTTGGATTAGCAGGGCAGTCTAAGTGGATGACATGTGTAACTTCAGGAATGTCTAATCCACGTGCAGTTAAATCCGTTGAAATTAATAATCGGATGCTTCCATTTCTAAACGCATCTAAGGCACGTTTTCGTTCTTCTTTTTTAATATTTCCACGCATCATAAACGTTTCTTTTTTATGGAAATTTAACTTTTCAGCAATTTCTTGCATGGAATCATTTTGATTAACAAAAATTAAAGCACGAGTTGGTTCTTCAGCAACGATCAGTTTGCGTAATAATTCAAATTTATCACGACGATCACCTTTTAAATAGTAATGTTGAATGTTTGGATTCATTTCAACTTCATCAGAAGCTTTGATGATGACGGGTTCTTTCATCATTGATTGAGCTAATGCAGATGTGTTTTCACTAATTGAAGCTGAGAATAAACAAAGTTGACGATCTCTTAACGTTGTTTTAATAATGTCTTGAATCGTTTTAGTGTTCGTGTTATCTAATAAGCTATCCGCTTCATCTAAGACAATCGTTTTAATTGTATGAGCTGTAATTTTTTTCTTTTTGATTAATTCTAAAATTCGTCCAGGTGTTCCAACAATAAAGTGCGGCTTCGTATCTTTTAATTTTTTAATTTGTTTTTCAATATTCGCACCACCAATAATAGTGGTTGAAGTCACCGCTTCACCTGAATTAGTCGCTAATAATTTAATTTGTTGATCAATTTGCATGACAAGCTCATGTGTGGGCGCTAAAATAAGAACTTGCATTTCACGTTTGCTAGTATCAATCTTTTGAAATAAAGGAGCAACGAAAGCTAAAGTTTTTCCACTTCCTGTATGTGATTGAGCAATCACATCTTGATGAGATAAAATAACGGGTACTGCTTGGGCTTGAATGGCAGTTGGGGTTGTAATGTTTTGTTTGATTAAACCTTCGACGATTGTAGTATTTAATCCTAAGGCTTCAAATGATAAAGACATAGTCATCCTCCTTTTAAAATTCACTAAACATCAACTAGGGACGGGCTTGTCTTATTTATCGAATAATCCGCCACCTTTATGATTTTTAATGCGTTTGCGCGCCTCACCAATTTGTTTATCTGGACGCTTTAATTTATCTTGTTGTTTTGTTTTTTGACGCTTTTCTTCGATAATTTTTTTCATTAAATCCATGTTTGTTGCCATAATTTGTTCTCCTACACATAAAATAATGATGTTAAAATTTTATTAACTCTCTTATTTTATAATATTTAAGAGGTTTTATCTATTATTCAAGATACATTTGTCGAAAAAAGTATTGATTCGAGGTGGAATGAAATGAAAATTGGTTATTTAGAAATAAAATTAGGAGCTCCTTGGGTTCATAGTCTCAAAGAAAAACGGATGATTGTTCGAAGTATCATTGCAAAAGTGAGACAAAGCTTTAATGTTTCGATTCATGAAATTGGCACGCAAGATGAGCATCAAATCATTACGCTCGGCGTGACAACGGGATCAAATTCTTCCGCACAACTTCAATCCGTCCTTGATCAAGTGGTGAACTTTATTGAATCAAATTATGAGACGAGTGTTGATGATATTTTCACAGAAATTATCTAATGTAAAATAATGATGTAATTGTAGGTTTTAAATTGTCAATGAAAGTAATAAATAGTATAATTTGTTATATTATTGTTGACAGGGGGTTCCCACATGAATCAATCAATGAAACAACCAGTGACCTTTTTAAGAGGCTTAGCGTTTGTAGCAGCAGCTTATATTTTAATTAAAGTCATTGATTCTTATCACTTAATTTTTGCAAGTTTAGGTGGGATGTTCTCGACGATTTCACCATTTTTAATGGCGTTTATTTTTGCCTATTTATTAAATCCTATTATTGTTTTTTTAGAACGACAATTTAAATTAAAGCGTGCATGGAGTGTCACTTTTACATATGTTGGACTTCTTTTCCTTTGTTATGTGGCGGGAAGTTTTTTATTTCCTATTATTTATCAAAGTGGAAGAGATTTAATTTCACAACTTCCGACATTTGCGATTAAGATGCAAACGTTAATGGATCAGTGGATGATGAACGCTTATCCACTTGAACTCAGTGATTTAGCACCGATTCAGGACCAAATCATGACGACCATTCCTAAGCTAACGGATGTGTTAACACGCTCATTAAGTTCGTTAGTAGGAATGACTTATAGTGCTTTAATGGGGACCGGTAACTTTTTAATGGCGTTCATTATTAGTATTTATGTTTTACTTGAAAAAGAGAAGTTTATCTCAATCGTCAAGAAACTAATTTTTATTGTTTTTCGTAAAAAAATGGCCACTCATTTTGTGGCAGCTGGGCAACTGTTTCATGCAAACATCGGTAAATATTTAATTGGTAAATCATTAGATTCTATCTTTGTTGGTGTTTGTGCGATTATCGGCTTGTCATTTATTGGCGCTAAGTATGCGGTGTTACTCGGTGTTATTTTTGGGATTATGAATATGATCCCATTCGTTGGACCTATTATCGGCACATTAGTAGCTGTTGGGATTAATCTTTTTTATAATCCATTAGTCGCTTTCGTGACTTTCATTTTTTTACTCATTGTTCAGCAAGTTGAAACACTCGTCATCGATCCAAAAGTCGTCGGTGAAAAAATGGGATTAAATCCATTTTTCACGTTACTCGCTGTGACGATCGGTGGTAAGTTTTTTGGAATGTTTGGAATGATTTTAAGTGTCCCAGTGATGGGGATGATTAAATTTTATGTCACGATGTTCATTAATCAACAGTATGACACGCTTTATCCGGCGGTAGAAACACAAACTGAATAAGTTAAATCATATCAAAAAGACATTTTCGTGACGGAAAATGTCTTTTTTACAGTTCGTACAATTACACATCTTTTCATGAACTATTCGTCTTAGAGAATCACATTTTATAATTAACGATGATCGTTAAATAGGTATGAAAAAAGCGATAGAGAAGCTTGTAACTATCGCTTGTTGTGAGAAAAACTAGCCTAAAATACCTGCTTTTCTTCGCTTGCTTTTTCCTTTTTGACCTTTAACCATTTCACGGCTTGGCATGAATTGTGTTTTTTGATTGGCTGTTGATTGTTTCTTTTGTTGTAATAACGCTTGAATGGATTGTTTCGTTTGACTCATTCTAGTTGCTCCTTTCACACTAAATTATGTTCATTTTATCGAAAAATGATAAACTTGACTAGTCACCTTGAAAAAAAACTTGATTTTAGTGTTTGTTTTTGTTAGAATATAGTGGATTTTGTATAAAAATATATTTAATTTACAAGTGTTGAACCCCCACTTTGAACAAACTTCAAATTGGGGGTTTTTGTATGCATTTTTATAAAAGATAGTGACTTTAATAAACTTTAGAAGAGAAAGAGGGATTAAATGAAATCAAATCAATTATTTTATAAACGATTGTTAATGTTAGCACTTCCGATTGTGGTTCAAAATTTAATTACCACATCCTTAAATATGTTAGATACCATTATGATCGGGAGTTTAGGAGAAGTTCAATTAGCCGCTGTCGGGGTGGCGAATCAATTTTATTTCTTATATAGCTTACTTGCGATGGGAATTGGAGCGGGATGTTCTATTTTAATTGCTCAACTATGGGGAAAAAAAGACGAAGCGAAAATTCATTCTGTGTTAAAGTTAGGATTAATCGCAGCCATCATGTTAGCGTCTGTTTTTATGATCATTGGACATTTTGGTGCAGAGTCTATTATTTCATTATTTAATGAAGATCAAGAGGTGATTAGACTAGGAAGTAAATACTTACGTATTTCAATTCTGAGTTATATGGTGTCAGCGATCTCGTTTGTTTTTGCGGGAGCCTTACGTAGTATTGGAAATAGCGCCTTACCGATGTGGGGAAGTGTTGTTGGATTATTAGTAAATGCTGTGTTAAATGCCATCTTGATTTTTGGGTTATTTAACATGCCAGCGTTAGGTGTTTCAGGAGCTGCCATTGCGACATTAATTGCACGTATCGTTGAATGTTTCATTATTTTACTCATTGTCACTTTAAAGGTAAAGCCGTTACGCTTAACAGTCAAAGATTTTAAACATATCGATGCACCAATGGCTAAACTGTTATACGTTACTGCTTTACCGGTCGTGTTAAACGAGTTATGTTGGGGACTAGCGAATGTCACTTATACGATGATATATGGTCATATAGGTGTTAATGCGATTGCCACTACTCAAATTACCTCAACAATCATGAATCTATTTACGATTGTAATCTTTGGAATGGCCCATGCATCAGTTGTCTTAATTGGAAATGAAATCGGAGCTAACCGAGAGGAACAAGGAATCACTTATGCCAAAAAAATTATCCGTCTATCGATGGGTGTCGGTGTTTTAATGGCCATTATTTTAGCTTTGTTAGCTCCGTTTATTGTAAAAATCTATAATGTGTCACCCATCGTTCGCGAAGATGCAATGAAAATCTTATGGATTTATGGAATTTTCATGTTACCACGCGTTTATAACGGAATTTTAATTGTTGGAATTTTACGTGGAGGTGGCGATGCAAAGTACGGATCAATTGCACAAGGATTATCGATCTGGTTAGTCGGAATTCCATTAGCATTTATAGCGGCCTATGTGATGAAATGGTCGATTTCTTCTGTTATTTTCTTTGGTGCCTTAGAAGAAATTTTACGTTGCATCATTTTAAGACGTCGATTTAAATCAAATAAATGGATTAATAATATGGTAAAAGATATCGATTAAAACCTGATTATTTTTAAAAATGACTTGTCACTTTTTCATTTTCTCGCTATAATAGAAAAAAATAGCAAAGATAGTGAGAAGAAAGAGTAAATTTAGACGAACTTTTTAGAGAGCTGATGAGGGTGAAAATTCAGCAAGTGACGATAAATTGAAGCAGTCTTTGAATCGCGCATTGAGAACTAGGTCATTGATCTAATGTAGGTGTAGCCGTTTTACTCACGTTACGAGTATCGAGTGAGTCATCGTTTTAGGATGACTTATGAGGGTGGTACCGCGAAGATAACCTTCGTCCCTTTTGGGATGAAGGTTTTTTTAATTTTAAACATAGGAGGCTAAATAATGGAAGAGATCTTAGAAATCTTGGAGAAGAACAGTCGTTATACTGATGAAGAAATAGCAGTGATGGCAGGAAAAACAGTGGAAGAAGTTCGTGAAGCGATTCGTGATTATGAAGAGCGTAGCATTATTGCAGGCTATACGACTTTAATTAACTGGGAAAACACAGGAAAAGAAACCGTAACAGCTTTAATTGAAGTTAAAGTGACGCCACAACGTGGAGAAGGATTTGATAAAGTGGCAGAACGCATTTATAACTTTGAACAAGTTCGTGCGTGCTACTTAATGTCAGGTGGATTTGACTTAACCGTTATTGTTGAAGGAAAAACAATGAAAGAAGTAGCCATGTTTGTTTCAGAAAAATTAGCGGTTCAAGAATATGTGTTAAGCTGTGCGACACATTTTGTCTTAAAAAAATATAAAGACCATGGAACCATTTTTAAAGAGAAAGAATTTGATGATCGTGAGGTAATTTTCCTATGAGATTAGAGGATATGATTTTAGAAAATGTTAAGAATATGCCACCTTCAGGAATTCGTAAATATTTTGATATGGTTCATGAGATGGAAGGTGTTATTTCTTTAGGTGTTGGTGAACCCGATTTTGTTACGCCGTGGAATGTTCGTGAAGCGGGAATTTATTCGTTAGAAAAAGGGCATACTCACTATTCTTCAAATGCTGGTTTTATGGAGTTGCGCTATGAAATTTCTCGCTATCTATATCGCCGCTTTGACCTATGTTATCATCCAGAAGATGAAATCTTAGTCACAGTGGGTGGAAGTGAAGGGATCGACTTAGCACTTCGTGCCTTAGTTGGTCCAGGAGATGAAGTCATTATTCCCGAACCAAGCTTTGTTGCTTATAAAGGTTGTACGACATTCACAGGAGCAACACCTAAAATTATTGAATTAAAAGCTGAAAATGAGTTTAAACTAACAAAGGAAGAACTTTTAGAGGCGATTACACCTAAAACAAAGGTACTCATTATGCCGTTTCCAAATAATCCAACGGGAGCGATTATGACAAAAGATGAGTTACAAGAGTTAGTCGATGTATTAAAAGACAAAGAAATTATTATTATTTCAGATGAAATTTATGCCGAGCTAACGTATGATCAAAAGCATGTCTCAATTGCAAGTTTCAAAGAAGTTAAAGAACAAACGCTCGTGATCAATGGATTTTCAAAAGCATATGCCATGACGGGATGGCGTTTAGGTTATGTATGTGGGCACAAAACGTTAATTAGTGCGATGAAAAAAATTCATCAATATGCCATCATGTGTTCGCCAACAACTTCTCAGTATGCAGCCATTGAAGCGATGAAAAATGGAGATGCTAGCGTTGAAATGATGGTGAAGGAGTATAATCAACGACGTCGAGTTTTAGTTGATGGATTTAAAAAGTTAGGACTCGATTGTTTTGAACCATTAGGTGCTTTTTATGTCTTCCCATGTATTAAATCAACGGGGTTATCTTCTGATGAATTTTGTGAGAAACTCTTATTAACTGAGAAAGTTTTAACAGTTCCTGGAAACGCCTTTGGAGACTGTGGCGACGGATTTATCCGCGCTTGTTATGCTTCATCGATGGAAAATATAAAAGAAGCATTAGAGCGTATTGAACGTTTCTTAGATCAATTAAAGAAATAGAAAAAGGTGAAAGTTTGAAACATCAAGAGGAATTAGCAACGAAATCAATTACTAAATTATTAATTCAATATTCAGTGCCAGCCATTACCGGAATGTTAGTGAATGCCCTTTATAACATTGTCGATCGCATCTTTATCGGAAATATTCCACAAGAAGGATCACTCGCGATTACGGGAATCGGGATTACCATGCCAATTTCTACAATTATCTTAGCGTGTGGGATGCTCGTAGGAGTTGGAAGCACGGCGAACATTTCTATTAAGCTTGGTGAAGGTAGACGCGAAGTAGCTGAGCGAATCATCGGAAATAATATCACGTTATCCGTGATAATTGGCTTATTCATTACCGTGATTGGATTAGGATTTAAAGAGCCTATTTTAAGAGCGTTTGGAGCAAGTGAACAAACACTTCCTTATGCGAATCAGTACATCACCATTATTTTAATGGGAACGGTTTTTAGTGTGTTAGGTTATTCATTAAACAGTAATATCCGTGCGGATGGAAATCCGATGATTGCCGCCTTAACGATGATTGTAGGGTGTGCCATTAATATTATTTTAGATCCGATCTTAATTTTTAAGTTTGGATGGGGTATTAAAGGAGCAGCAATTGCGACGGTTATCTCACAATTTGTGACGGCGATTTGGGTTCTTCTTTACTTCGTTTTGAAAAAATCTAATTTGAAATTTAAACCAAGTGATCTAAAATTAGATGCCGTGTTAGTTCGAATGATTTTAGCGATTGGTTCAGCTCCTTTTGCGATGCAACTAGCGACTAGTCTTGTTCAAGTCATTGCGAATAATGCCTTAAAGACGTATGGAGGCGATTTAGCCATTGGAGCGATGGCGACCATTTCATCGATTTCTCTCATCTTTTTAATGCCGATCTTTGGACTTAACCAAGGATCGCAACCGATTATTGGTTATAACTATGGCGCTAAACAGTATTCACGCGTGAAAGAGACCTTTTTAATCTCACTAGGCTTTGGAACGTTTATTTTAGCGATTGGATTCATTGTTGTTCAATTCTTTCCCGCGACGATTATTTCGTTCTTTAACTCGGATCCTGAACTCATGGAGATTACGATTCGAGGCATCCGAATCTATTTGTTTATGCTAATTTTTGTCTCTGTTTCAATTGTCGGTTCAAATTTTTTCCAATCTATTGGAAAAGCTCGTTTAGCCATTGTTTTAAGTTTACTTCGACAACTTATTTTATTAGTTCCGCTTATTCTTATCTTACCTCGCTTGATGGGATTAGATGGCGTGTGGCTAGCTCAACCGATTTCAGATACATTAGCGATTATCATTACCCTCATATGTTTAATTAGACAGTTTAAGCATTTACATCAAAAAGAACTTGATGAGTTAAATTTTAAAAATTAATAAAAGCCGTTCTACTTGTTAGAGCGGCTTTTATCATATTATTCTCCTTTTTTTCATACGCTTCAAAAAGAGAGTTAAAAGGAGAGAATCAATGAAAAAGATGATAAAAAAACTAGTCGTACGTCTATTAGGAATAATGATAATCATTGCATTTTTAGTTCTAGGATGCCTATTTGTTTGGCGTCACTTATTACAACAGTCCATTCTATCATCTGCACAGGAAATGGTGGATCAAGGGGGCATAAGTGAAGTCCAAGAGGTGACGCTTGG
>artificially_reared_2__coassemble_290_pt1 | contig 29605 bp, 31 predicted proteins | sample artificially_reared_2__metabat2_low_PE_015 | metagenome-assembled genome bin artificially_reared_2 | reverse complement strand
CGTAGCTCTTTTCCTGTTCGACTCCCCCCACTTGTTTCCCCATATAACGCATAGCAAATGGCATCAAAAATCGTTGTTTTTCCAGCTCCTGTCGGTCCTGTTACAACAAAAATTTCTTGATTAACTAAGTCCTCTTTAAAATTTAATGTCGTTTGCTTAGCATATGGCCCAAACGCAGTCAGCTTCAACGCTAATGGCTTCATCGCTAGATCTCCTCTCTAACTTGGTGAATGATTTTTTGAATGAGTTGTGTTCCTTCTTCATGCAACGTGTTGCCTTTATGATGTAAGTAAAAATCACTAAATAATTGTTCTGGTGTTTTTTGTTCTCGAGTGACTTTATCGAGCTTACTTCCTTTAAACTCATTAAACTTTTGATCTAACTCTAAGATCATAATATTAGGATAAACTTTTCTTAACTTCGCCATTGGTTCTAAAAGTTCCCCACGATCTGTTAAAATAACGCGAAGATAATCTTCGCTTGAAGGTTGATTCAGTAACTCATTTAACTCGCCCTTAATCGTTCGCATGTCTCGTCTTGGTATTAATGGTAAAAGTTCGTAAGTTATCGCACCTGATTCATCTAAATCAACCATCGTCACTGATTTATGATAATTTTCTTCTGAGAACGAATATTTTAATAACGATCCACTGTATCGAATGTTATCATTTCCAACTTTTTGAGTTCGATGTAAATGACCTAGCGCGACATAATCAAAATCATTGAAATAAGAGGCTGATACAGACTCTTTTCCCCCAATGACTAATTTCTTTTCCGATTCACACGCTTGTGGTTCCTCATCACCTCCAACAACGAAGGCATGAGTGATTAACACGTTGCGTTCTTTGCGATTAAGATCTAATTTTTCAAGTGTCACTTTCATCGCTGTGTCTAATGACTTAATGTTATCGTCTTGATGGACTTCACGCACGATCGCATAATCAGCAAATGGAATTAAGTAAAAATTAACTGGACCATGTTCATCTTTTAAAACGACTTTTTTCACTTCTTTTGTGTAATGCCCCGCTACATAATAATTTGCCGATTCAAACAATTCACAACCAAAGTTCACTAAATCAGCTCCATCATGATTTCCTGCGACCGCTAAAATAGGTGTTTTTAAATCAATGAGAACTTCCTTTAAAAATCGACTGTATAATGAAACAGCCACTGCAGGCGGCACACTTCGATCATAAATATCGCCAGCTAATAAAACGGCATCTGGTTGATAGGTTTGAATATATTGTTTGACTTGCTCTAATACGTATTGTTGATCATCAATCATCGAAAATGAATGAATGACTTTTCCAAAATGTAAATCACCTAAATGTAAAAACCTCAAACGTCTTCCTCCTTAAAAAGCGAATATTTGTTCTAATTATAAGTCTTTTTTACAAGAATCGTCAATCAAATAAAGCTCGAACTCATCGACAAATTTCTTAATTTTATTTCCTAAGAAATAATCCCTCATCCCTCCATGTTATCTCTAGCTGTGACGACTTTCTACACCTCAATCTAGCATGTCTGTTTCTTAAAAAGACTAATCATTAGAGATTTTTTCCTCTATTGGCTTCAGATTAAAAAAATTATATACTATATATAAGTAAAAAATAAAATCGATCTTGACCCCAACACTTAATGATTTCAAAGAAATTGGATGATTTACTAACAACTAAGAAAAAGGAGGGATGCCTTATCCTGAATCAAAACCTACCTAAATATTTAGCTGTTTCAGAATGGATGAAACAACAAATTTATCATCATCGTTTTAAAGCTGGTGAAAAATTAATTAGTGAGAATCAATTATGTGAAAAATTCTCCATCAGTCGACAAACAGCTCGCCAAGCGATTGCTGTTTTAGAAAAAGAAGGACTTGTGTTGAAAAAACAAGGAAGCGGGACATACGTTAACCATGATTTTATCAGACTAAAAGCTGACTCTAAAACAATTGGACTAGTCATCGATTCGATGGATAACTTCCTTTTTTCTGAAATTATTTCTCAAATAGAAGATGTTTTATCAGCGAACGACTATCATACGATTTTAAGACTGACAAGAAACAAAGTTAATCATGAACGAGAGCAACTGCTAACGTTATTAGATTCTGATATTGATGGCTTAATTGTTCAGGGAACAAAGTCTGCCTTCCCTAACCCCAACTTAGATATTTATGAGCAATTTACCGAACGTGGCATTCCTGTTATCTTTATTAATAATTACTATCCGTCTTTAAACTGTAATTATATTGTCGTTGATGATGAGTTAGGTGGTCGTCTCGCCACTAAACACTTAATAGAAAAAGGTCATGAACGTATTACCGGGATCTTTAAATATGATGACTTACAAGGAAGTCTTCGTTACAAAGGCTTTTTAACCGAAATGTATCACCATCATCTCTCAGTTGATGAATCCTCTATCATTTGGTATTCTACTGAAGACATGAATCGCCAGTTTTCTCTTGATCAAGATCACTCCTTATTAACGAAATTACGTCACTGTACTGCCATCATTTGTCATAACGACCAAATTGCCATGAAGCTGATGAATTTATTAGCACATCAGCAATTATCAGTTCCTAATGATTTATCCATTATCAGCTTCGATAACTCAACACTTTGTGAACTTGGAACCGTCACCTTAACGAGTGTCTCTCATCCTAAAGGAGATCTTGGACGCTTAGCCGCTGAATCACTACTAACGATGATTGAAAATCAAGCATTTGAAATTAAACATCTTTACAAACCAGAGCTAATCATACGAGAATCGGTTAAAAAATTATAGAAGAGCTTTTTAGAAAAGCTCTTTTTTATTTCAATCAGCTTTGCTTCTTTTACCAACGTAAAAAAGCTAGCTGATACGCTCAGCTAGCTTAAGTTTACATTCTCTTTTTTTCGATAAATTTACTAAACTGCTCTAATCCAATGATGATGACACCACCTACAATGAAGAAGAGAATACTAAATGTATCCCATGACATTGGCGCTTTTGGTACTTCTAACGTCGTTGGCCCCATGATAACCGCATAAAGTGATCCAATCATTAACCCGAGGATTAAGTAAATCATTTGCGGACGTGCTGTCTCTAAGAAATGACGAATTAATTTAATTGTTGATAAAATCCCAACAATAACCCCTACCCCAAATACCAATAAAACAGGTAAATAAGAGAAGTTTAATGATAACACCTCTTTAATCGCACTAATAATAGCCGTATATAATCCGAAAATTAAAAGTAGGGTTGATCCTGAAATCCCTGGTAATACCATTGCTGAAATAGCAATCATACCAGCTACAAAAACATATAAACTTAATCCAATCGTTAAGTTTCCAAATGAAACATCAATTCCTTGTCCACCTGATGCAGGGTTAAAAACGGTTAATGCCACAACGATTAAAACACCTGTTACGGCCCAAACACTATTAATGTATTTTCCTTTAATGGTTTCTTTTTCTGCTTTTATAATAAGCGGGATTGAGAAAATAATAAACCCAATAAATAATGAGCTAATGCTATAAATCTGCTCTTCAAAAATTGAGGCTAAGAATAAGACTGAGGCAACCATTCCAACTGCCCATCCAATCCCTATTTTAAATAAAAAGTGTAAAGCTTCCATTTTCTCTTCTTTGCTACTTTTTGAAACAAGTTTATTTAATGAATTAATAAACTGATCATAAAAACCTAAAATGAACGCAATCGTTCCACCTGAAACGCCAGGAACACTATCTGCTAATGCCATAAAAAATCCACGAATTACATTGACGATAAACATTTTTTTCACCTTGACCTATTCTAAATTTTCATCCATATTATAAGAGATTTATTATCCATTTTATTTCTATATAAGATAATCTTTACCAAACCATTCTAACATAATCTACACCAAACTTCAATGTCAGACAGATTTTAAGCTCATAAATACGACATATCACTCACACTTTGGGCAAGTTCCCATAAGATAGTATTGGATATTGTATTGTTAGTTTAAGGAGGTATCTGAATGAGTGCAAATATAAAAAACTATTTTGCCTGCGCAAATAGTTCACAAGGATTTTGCAATTACTTTGAATCAAATCTTGAGGGGCTTGAACATCTTTATATCTTAAAAGGTGGGCCTGGGACTGGAAAATCAACGATGATGAAAAACATAGGGGCAGACCTTTACGATCGTGGTTATGATATTGAATTTATTTATTGTTCTTCTGATCCTAGTTCATTAGATGGAATCATTATTCCAGCTTTAAAAGTGGGGGTCGTTGATGGAACGTCTCCTCATGTCATTGAACCACTGGCTCCCGGTGCAATTGAGCAATATGTCAATTTAGGAATTGCATGGGATCGAAAAAAACTTCAACCTTATAAAGATCACATTCTTTCATTGAGAAGTCAAATTAGTGACTGTTACACAGAATTATATGCTCAGTACGCTGAAGCTTTAAAAGTTCATGATGACTGGGAAAAAATTTATATTAATGAAATGGATTTCGACAAAGCTTCTGAATTTAGACAATCTATTTGTGACACACTACTTGACTATCCTTCGATTGATCACACACCAGTCATTAAACATCGCTTTTTCGGAGCATCAACACCAGAAGGTTCAGTGAATCACATTCAAGATTTAACTGAAGGCTTTAAACGCTATATGATCAAAGGACGTCCGGGTACAGGAAAATCAACTTTATTGAAAGAATTAGCTAAAAAAAGCGAAACATTAGGTTATGATACTGAAATTTATCATTGTTCATTTGACCCACAATCACTCGATATGGTTTTAATTCCAGAGCTTAACGTTTGCTTCTTTGACTCTACCGCACCTCATGAATATTTCCCAACCGTTGAAACAGATGAAATTATTGATACATATGAAGCATTCATCACCCCAGGAACCGATGAACGCTATGCTCAACAACTTGATGAATTATCAATCTTATATAAAACAACCGTTAAAAAAGGAACCGATGCCTTAGCTCAGGCAAAAAGACTTCATGATGAATTAGAAAAAATCTACATTAAAGCGATGAATTTCGATATCATCGAAGGTATTTACCAACAAATTAAAGCTGAAATTATGAACTTAATCAAATAAAAATGAGGTGTATCGATAAAGATACACCTCATTTTTCTCATTAACGACGTTTAGATTTATCTGATCCATTTCCGTCTTTTTTAACTAATAACGTCTCCATTTTTGTTTTAATTTGATGATAAGTCATCGGATCAAACAACAAATCATTCCAAATTTTCACTTTATTATCTCGAACTCCTGCCAACACTTGCTCATGGTTTGATCGATGAACAATAGCAATACCTTCTTTCTTTTTAATTTCAACCGTGACTGTTTCTTTTTTGTTGGTTTCAAATTCTCTTGTTGAACCTGTGCTAGTTTCGTTCCACATGTTTCTCTCTCCCTTTAGTCAAAAAGTTTTAAAGTCATCTCATGAACCTACAATCATAGGCATTCGATATATTAAACTGTATGCTTAGTAACCTTAAATATGCAAAAAAAGTGAGTCATACACTCACTTCTTTCTTAGCCAAGGGCAACATATTAGTTGTAATAAATCAAGTCCTTTATAAATCGCTAATGACAATAAACTTAATACAATGACACCTGAAAACATATCTTTATAATCAACCATCGACCAGGCATTCATAATAAAATAACCAATTCCATAACGAGTGGCATAGTTCTCACTAAAGAATAAGGCTGAGATTGCAATTCCCGTACTAATTCTTAATCCAGAAAATAACTGAGACGAAATAGCCGGTAAAATCATATGCCAAAGCCTTTGAAAAAAGCTTAGTTCCATTAAGGTTGCAACTTGCAAAAGACTCGTATCGATTTGCTTAACCCCATCTCTTGTCGCTATGATCATTTGAAAGACAATAATACTAATCATTAAAATAATTTTAGACGTATCTCCGATTCCAAATAAAACCATAAAGATGGGTAAAAAGGCAAGTTTAGGAATGGGATAAAGTAAGTATACAATTGGTGAAATGAGCTGATCACTTTTATCATGGCATCCAATTAAAATCCCAATCGGAACACCAATAAGTAAGGAACAGACAATCGAGACAAAAATTCGATAAAAACTATAGAGCACATGATAAATTAAATCATGCTGTAATAAAAACACAAGACGCTCCATCGTTGATAAAAAGGAAGGGACCATTGACTCACCGAGCATCACATGTAGAAGTTGCCATAGTCCGATAATGACCAGACAGGCGTATCCTTGATTAATGATTCGCTTCATCATCTAACTGCTCCCTTACCTTTTGACATAGTTCATAATAAGACGCTTGTTTTCTCATGTCTTGGTTCCCAAAGTAGGGATTATGAATAACCGTTTTAAATTGACCGTCATTCATAATGATAATGGTTTGACCTAAAAAGACAGCTTCTTCGATACTATGAGTGACTAAAATCATCGTATTTTGATCATTTAAATGAATATATAGTAAAAGATCTTGAATTTTTTCTTTTGTCATCGCATCAAGAGCCGATGTCGCTTCATCTAATAACAAAATCGGTGATTCATTAACTAGCGCTCTTGCAATAGCTGCTCGTTGTTTTTGCCCTCCACTCAATTGATGAGGATACCTATCTTTTAAATGCGATATCTCAACTTTTTCTAAAATCTTTTGGATGTGCTCACTTCTTTTTGAACGAATTCCTAACGCTACGTTTTGTTCGACAGTTTTCCAAGGAAATAATCCTAAATTCTGCAAAATAAGACTCGGTTTAACCTGAGATGACATAAAAATCTGTCCCTCATGTAGCGGTAATAATCTTGCAATGGCATAAAGTAACGTCGTCTTTCCACAACCTGAGGGACCAATAATGGCATAGGTTTGATGGGCTTCAAACTTAAAACTTAACTCTTTAATAATCGGCTGTTTCTCATATCCGACTGTGACTTGCTTTAATTCAATCATTAGTTAATGAACTGATCATCAATTAAATCTAATGGTTTAACTGATAAAGATTTATTTAACGTTTCAGATGTCCAATCGATAATTTCTTGTAAATACTCCTCAGATGGTAAAGCGGCTTCTTTATAAGTTGGTAAAACGATTAGCTCTTTTGCTTCTGGTGCAATATTTGGAATCTTCTCTACTAAAAGATCGATAACTTTCGTTGGATCTTCATTAATCACTTTAACTGCTTTATTATAGGCCTCATGAAACTTAGCAACAGCCTCACTTTTTTCTGTGATTGCTTTTTCTGTAAAGACTAAGCAATCTGGGGAATACGCATCATCTTGCCCATACATTGTTTTAATTAACCCTTGTACCTCTCCATTACTAGCAACCGGCTCTGGAAATAATCCCATATCTAATTCTCCACTAGCAATAGCCGCTAATCGAGCTGGAATTTCATTGATGAAAACTTTTTCAATCTCATAACGATCACTTAACCATTTATCAATTAAATAGTTTGATACACTCACTTCCATCATCCCGACTTTAATCTCTTTTTTATCAATCACTTCTTGAGTTGATAAGACTGGAAAAATTCCATCGGTCATTGTCGTTGCTTTAATTTTAAATCCACCATCAACATTTGTTGCAACAGCAATAAAATCAGTCATGGCTCCATCAATGGTTTGGCTTTGTAAAGCACTTTGACGATTAGAAGCATTGCTATAAATTTCAATGTTCACATCTAACCCTAACTCTTCAAAAAATCCTTCTTTCTCTGCCATTAAAATAGGTGCCGTATCTACAGCTGGCATTAGTCCAATCGATAACGTCGTGAATTCTTCTTCAATGACTTGATTTTTTTCACACCCTAACGTCAAAAAGATCATCATGAAACTAATCACGGTAACTAATCGTTTCATCCCCATATTTAATACCTCCATATTTTTCCAATTAATAACCTTTACTATTTTAACAATATTATTATATTTTTACAAGTTTTTGTTAATTTTATCGTTTTATGATAAAATTAGACTTATTATTTCAAAATACATCAGTGAGGTGAGTTATGTTTAATAAGAAATACATGTTAACATTCATCAAAGATTCCTGGATTGCTCTTCGTCCTCTTTCATTAACATTAGCCATTGGATCGACAACCTTAGGAATTTTAGCTGCATACAAGATGGGAGCGATCGACTACCATAACCCATTTGATTTATTTCTGATTTTTCTAATTACAGTCGCTGGATTATTAGCACAATCAGGAGCAAACTTAGTCAACGATTACTTTGAGGGCTCGTTTCGTTACTATCGACCAAGTGGAAGAAAAATGATGTTCCTCGGTGTCTTACGTACTTATTTTGATGTTTATGTGTTTTTATGGGCTATGGCATGTTTTGCGGTTGCGGGATTAATTGGTTTATATTTAATTTACCTAACAAACTTCAATATGCTTTGGATTGGATTAATCGGGATCTTTATTGCTTACGGTTACACAGGGGAACCTTTTGTTTTTAAACGTAAAGGATTAGGGGTTATTATCTCCTTTATCGCAATGGGACCTTTAATGGTGCTTGGCGCAAGCTTTCCTTTCACTAAAGAATTATCCCTTTATCCCATTTACCTTGCGCTTCCCGCTTCACTATTTATTCCAGCCTTAATGATTAGTAATGAAATGCGTGATTTCACACGTGATGAACGTTTAAGTATTGGAACGCTTAGTGTCCGTATTGGAAGTAAGTACAGTACTTATCTTTATCGAACATTAGTGTTTGGTGCTTACATTTTAACTGTGCTATATGTCATTGCTGGCATCTATCATCCAATTTCACTGGCGGTATTTTTAACCTTACCACTTGCTTTAAAGGCCAATCATTCGGTGACAAACTTTGAAAAGCTAGGAATTCCTTATACTAATAGCCTACATTGGAAATTTACTTTAATTTTAATTATTTCACTATTTTTCTAAAAGGGTGAGAGCTCATCCTTTTTTTATTTGTGTTATAATAAGTTGAATCAATTGAAAAGTCATGGTGAAAAAAATGCAAGTCATAATTAACGAAGTCCCGATTCATTTTGAAGTTCAATTTTCAAAACGTTCAAAAATAACACTTGATGTCAGTGATGATGGTTATTTAACACTCAAAGTTCCTACTAAAACGAGTGAACAAGCAATCATGGACTATATGAAGTCTCAATCTAAATTTCTATTATCACTTCATGATCGTCTTCAAAATCGTCAATATATCTCAGATCAAAAATCATATCATGAAAAAGAGCTATTCCTCTTTCTTGGAAAGGCACTTCCGCTTCATGAACTATTAGAAGACATTCCTTCAACAGAGGAAGGCATTCAGCTAGCTTTGAAAAAACTATATACGAAAAAAACAAAGCAACTCGTTAAAAAGCGCGTAGCTCATTATGAAAAAGTCATTGGCATTAAAGCAAAATCAATCACTGTTGTTGATTCCCCTCGTACTTGGGGAACTTGTAGTTCTAACAAAGATCTAACGTTTAATTACAAACTTTCAATGGCCCTCCCACAAGTCATCGATTACGTCGTCATTCATGAACTGTGTCATATTCTTCATATGAATCACGACCGTTCATTTTGGCGTAAAGTTGGAATGTTTGATCCTAACTATAAACAACATCAAGCCTATCTTGAAAAATTTGGTGGCGTCATGACGGTATAACACAAAAAGCACTTCAGATTCATCTAAAGTGCTTTTTTGCTAATTAAAATAAAAAACATCATCTCAAACTGAATGATGTTTAATTATCGATTAAAAAATGGCGCGCCTGGCAGGAGTCGAACCCACAACCCTCTGATCCGAAGTCAGATGCTCTATCCAATTGAGCTACAAGCGCATAAATCAACACTGACAATCTAACTTTTCTTTGTGGACTATCTGATATGATTATTATAGACCTATATGACCATTTAGTCAATCAATTTTTACCAATTTAAAATGATAGTTCGACTGCTTATTTATCTAGAACTGTTTTTAACATTTTCTCTCAATCATTAAAAAGCAGTTCTAGATCGGTTTGAATAAATTTTTAGATTGCTTAACAGTTTTAATCTTCATTAAACTCTGATCATTTTTTCTTTAACTGTGTTTGATAAACAATTTGACAGCCTAGTTTTCTTGGAATGAATCGATTTAAAATCAATAACATTCGATTGAAATAGCCTGGTATAATCAATGTCTTTTTCTTCATTAACTGAGAGTATGCATACTCAGCGACTTCATGTGCCGCTGGAGGAGCAACTAAAGATTTTGCAACCTTAATATCTGACTTTTGTTGAAATTCCGTATCAACTGGTCCTGGGCAAAGGACACTCACAACAACATTTGAGTTCTTAACTTCTAGTTCTTTCGCAATGGCTTCTGTTAGCTGTAGTACATATCCTTTTGTGGCATAGTAAGTCGCCATTAATGGACCTGATTGAAAAGCAGCTGTTGAGGCGACATTTAATACGTATCCTTTATTATTTTTAACAAAATCTTTCAAGAATAGTTTTGTTAAGCAATGAACTGTTTTGATATTTAAATCAATCATGTTCAATTCATTGTCTAGTTCAAGATTTAAAAACTCACCATATAATCCATATCCTGCGTTATTAATTAAACCAATCACGTTGTAAGCCTGACATTGTTCATAAAGTGAGTAAAGACTTTTAAAATCAGAAAGATCCACTGGTATTGTCACTACCTCACAGTTATACTGCTGTTTAATATCTTCTTTAATTTGATTCAGGCGTTCAGCTCGTCTAGCCACCATGATTAAATCGTATCCCTGCTCAGCTAACACATAACACATTGCTTCTCCAATTCCCGATGAAGCTCCTGTTACAACAAAATAAGACACATTTATCCCTCCTTTAAAATAAAAAGAAGAAAGCAAAACTATATTTTAAACAAATAAAGTTTTGCTTTCTTCCTGCATCTGACTATTTTTTCTCACATGATTTAGCTAAGATTTCAATAGCCCCTTTAGCGGCTTGTTGTTCCGCCTCTTTTTTCGTTTTACCAATTCCACGTCCTAGCGTAATACCATCTAATAAAACAATGGATTCAAATGAACGGTTATGAGCTGGCCCCGTTTCAGAGACAATACGATACTCAATTGCCTTTTTAGAATCAGCCTGTACAAGCTCTTGTAACGTACTCTTATAATCAAACACTTGTGTGACTGAACCTTGTTGATAGGCGTTATGAATAATTTCATGAACAAATGAATAAACAATATCCATTCCTAAATCAAGGTACATTGCCCCAATAAAGGCTTCAAATGCATCCGCTAATACAGTTGGACGCTCACGTCCACCTGAATTTTCTTCTCCACGCCCAAGCAACATTAATTGCCCAAGATTTAAATTGCGTGCATAAGACTCTAGAGACGGCTCACAGACTAATTGGGCACGAATTTTAGTCATTTCCCCTTCAGATAACGCAGGTTTTAAATTAAATAAGTAATTTGATACGGTCAGCTCTAAAACAGCATCTCCTAAATATTCAAGACGTTCATTATCTTCAATTTTTAAGTGACGATGCTCATTCACATAAGATGAATGCGTAAATGCCTGACAATAACGATCCAATTGTTTAAATGGAATCTTATTTTCAGTTAAAAACTCCGTTAATTGATCTAAATATGCCATATTTTTCACCTCCATTCAAAGTCCAAATAATTATAACCCTTTTCCTGTTATTACACAAGCTATTCAGCGTGAGTTGATAGATTTCGACGAAAATAGATGAAATTTTCGCCGGAATCACTAACTATTTCTCCTCTGCTTTTAAAGCCTCACTAATTTTTGAAACAACATCTTGAACCACTGTTTCACGTGCTTGACGAATGGCATTCATTAAAGCAATCGAATCAGACGATCCATGCGCCTTAATCACAGGTACTGAAACTCCAAGTAAAATTCCTCCACCCACTTCTGATGCATCCATACGTTTTTTAATACGTGCAAAAGCAGGCTTTAATAATAAAGCACCAATTTTCCCACGAGTTGAAGATATTAGCTCTTCTTTAATTAATGATAATAGTGATTTTGAAGTTCCTTCTACTGATTTTAACGCAATGTTTCCTGAATAACCATCAGCAACGATAATATCAACTTCTCCTGAAATCATTGTTTTTCCTTCCATATTTCCAACAAAGTTGATTGTTTGATCAGCAGCAATTAAAGCAAAGGCTTCTTTTTGTAAGTCTGTTCCTTTTCCATCCTCTGTTCCAATATTTAAAAGAGCTACGGTTGGATTTTGAATATGCATCACTTCACGTGCATAAATCGATGCAATTTTAGCATTTTGATATAAATACTGTGGTTTCCCTTCACTCGTTGCACCAGCGTCACATAAAATAGTATATTTATTTTCTTTAATCGTTGGCATGATTGGTGCTAAAGCTGGACGTTCCACTTCTTTTAATCGCTTAACGACTAATGTTCCCGCTGCAATTAACGCACCTGTTGCTCCAGCTGAAACGACCGCATCAATCTCACCTGTTTTTGCATCTTTACACGCGCGAACCATCGATGAATCTTTATATTTTCGAATCGCCATCGCAGGATCTTTAATATCCATTGGAATGACTTCCTCACAATGAGCAATTTTAATACGATCGTGTGATGATTTCATGAATTTTTTTATCTCTGATTCAATTCCATATAAAGTAATTTCAATATCATCAAACTTTTCAACAGCAGCATAGGCTCCTAAGACTGTTTGTTCAGGTGCAAAATCGCCACCCATTGCATCTAATCCAATTTTAATCATTAATTAATTCACCTATTTCCTCTATTTTATTTGCTAATAAACATTATAAACCATTTTAGATCAGAAAGAATACCATTTTAATCAAATTGATGCATTTCATTTGCCACGGTTTCTTGAATATAGTCTCGTAATGATAAAAATTCATTATTATGATAAAACTCGTCACTACTCACTAAACGATAAGCATCTTGCATAGCGACTTCTAAAATATTGTAGTCTTCAATTAGATCTGCCATTTTAAAAACAGGTGCTCCCGATTGCTTCTCACCAAAAAAATCACCTGGTCCACGTAATTTTAAATCTGCCTCAGCAATTTCAAATCCATCCGTCGTTCCAGTCATAATTTTTAAGCGTTCTAAACTTTGCTCATTTTTGATGTCACTCATTAATAAACAATAAGCCTGCTGACTTCCACGTCCGACGCGACCTCTTAGCTGATGCAATTGTGATAATCCAAATCGGTGAGCATCATAAATCAACATCAGGTTAGCATTCGGGACGTTCACCCCAACTTCAATGACCGTTGTTGAAATTAAAATTTGTGAACGGTTAGCTACGAAATCTTCCATCACAGCATCTTTTTCAGCCTGTGATAAGCGACCGTGCATGAGTCCAACGTTAGCACGTCCCTTAAAATGATGTTGCCATAAGTGATAGACTTCAACTGCGTTTTGAACATCCATGGCCTCAGATTCCTCAATAAGTGGGGTAATAACATAGGCTTGCTGACCTTGATCCAAAATATTTTCTTGAATAAATCCCAGTGCTCGATCAAGCTTTGAGCTATCCATTAAAAATGTTTCAACCGGCTTTCGACCTTGAGGAAGTTGATTAATAATTGACACATCCATATCACCGAAAGCAGAAATGGCTAATGTTCTTGGAATAGGGGTCGCGGTCATCATTAAGACATCAACAAACTCCCCTTTTTCTCGTAACATCTTTCGTTGATTGACACCAAATCGGTGCTGTTCATCAGTGATGACTAATCCTAAGTTTTTAAACGCGACATCCTGTTGAATAATGGCATGTGTCCCGATAATTAAATGAATCTCACCTGCTGCTAATCCTTCTAAAATCTCACGACGACGTCGCCCTTTAACCGAGCTACTTAAAAACTCTATTTTAAATCCTTCATATGGACCAAATAACTCAACAAGTGATTTATAATGCTGTTGGCCTAAAATCTCAGTAGGTACCATTAATGCGGTCTGGTAGCCTGAAAGCATGACCATTAATAAACTGACCGCTGCAACAACGGTTTTTCCCGAACCTACATCTCCTTGTAATAAGCGATTCATCCGACTTCCTGATTGTAAATCTTTTTTTATTTCACCGAGTACTTTTAGCTGCGCATCCGTTAACTCAAAGGGAAGTTGATTAATAAACTCGCTCACTTGTTGCTCATCAAAAACTTTTTCTGCTCCTTGACGCTCACATTTGGTCTGGTAACGTAAATATTGTAATTTTAATTGAAATTTTAAAAGCTCTTCATATTTAATCCGACGCTTAACTTGTCGAATTTGTTCTTTGTTTTCTGGAAAATGTGAAAACAATACCGCATCTTCATAAGAAATCAGGCGATACTGCTGTTTTAGTTGCAACGGTAAATCGTCCTCAATTTGAGTTTTATACTGATCATAAGCTGACTTTAAAATTTTTTTAAATGTTTTTAATGGAACTTCTTTTAAAGAATAGACAGGTTCAATCCCTCGTCCTTCTGATGATCCAATTTTAATATCCGTTGCCGTGATGACTTTTCGACCGAGATCCCATTTCCCTGTCACCGTAATCAGTGTATCAAGTTTTAGTTGATTTTTTAAAAAGGTTCGATTGAAAACAACTACTTTGACGACTTCATGATTCACTAAGACATTAAACGTCATTCGTGCTTTCATTTTCCCATAATACTGAACTTGACAAGCCGTAATCACTTTCGCTTCAACTGTGATTTTTTCTTCATGCATGGCGCGATGAATGTCAATTAACTCATAATTCTCGTAGCGATAAGGAAAATACTCTAGCAAATCCTTCACACTTTTAATTTTAAGCTGGTGAAGTTTTTCAAGAAGTGAAGGACCTACACCTTTTACTTTTTCTACTGGAATCGCTGCTAGTGACATGTCATCACATCCTCTCAATTTTTATGAAATAAATTTAGTAAACATTTGTTCTGTCTTATCTTTATTTTAGCATAAACAAATTAGCCATTCAAAGCATAAAAAAGACGCAAGCTTTAAACTTACGCCTTTTAACAACTATTCTACAGAAATGATGTATGAATAAACAGGTTGTTGACCTTCAAAAATTGTTACTTCAACATCTTCAAATTTATTTTCAATATATTCTGCTAACTCATCTGCTTCATCTTCATCGACACCTTCTCCGAAAAGAATTGTGACGATTTCGCTATCTTCATCGATCATTTGATCCACTAAGGCACAAGCACTTTCGAAGCGACTTGGAACAGAAACCACAATATCTTTATCTAAAATTCCGATAAAGTCATTTTCTTTAATATCTACACCATTCATTTGTGTATCACGAACAGCATAAGTTACTTGTCCAGACTTAACTTCTGCAATGGCTTGAGTCATTTCTTCAGTATTATCTTCAACTGAAGCATTCTCATTGAACATCATTAATGCTGTATATCCTTGTGGAATTGTTTTTGATGGAACAACAACTACATTCACATCTTCAGTTACTTGTGCAGCTTGGTTAGCGGCCATAATAATATTACTATTATTCGGTAATATGATAATGTTTTTTGCATTTAATTCATCAATTGCTTTTAAGAAGTCTTCTGTTGAAGGGTTCATTGTTTGTCCACCTTCGATCACATAATGACATCCTTGTTCTTCAAATAAATTTTTAATTCCTTCACCGGCTACAACTGAAATAATTCCATATTCAGCTTGTTCACGTTTAGCTGGTGCTTCTTGTGGTGCATTTTGTCCGATGATTTCATTATGTTGCTCAGTCATGTTTTCAATTTTTAACTTCATGAATTCACCATGTTTTTGAGCTAAATTTAATGCTTCACCTGGAGTTAACGTATGAACATGAACTTTAACGATATCTTCATCTTGAACGACTACAATTGAGTTTCCTAATTTTTCTAAACGTCCACGGAAAACATCTTCTTTGAATGGTGTACGTTTTTCATCAATTCGTAAAATAAACTCTGTACAGTAACCAAACTCAGCTTCATCATTTGATAAAGCCATTTGTGCAGATTCTGCGTTTGTTTCTGTTACTTCTTCTAAGGCAATCGTTTCACCTTTTAATGCTTTTAAGAATCCTTCAAAAATATAAGTTAATCCTTGTCCACCACTATCTACTACCCCTACTTCTTTTAAAACAGGTAATAATTCTGGTGTACGATCTAATGAAACTTGCATTTCGCTAACCACTAATTCATATAAATCAACAATTGAATCAACTGTTTCATATTTTTCAACTGCAGCTTCAGCTGACTCACGAGCAACCGTTAAGATCGTTCCTTCAACAGGTTTCATAACTGCTTTATAAGCTGTTTTAACTCCGCTTTCTAATGCTTTTGCAATCTCTTCGATGTTCGCTTCATCTTTCCCCTCAAGACCTGTTGCAAATCCTCTAAATAACTGAGATAAGATAACACCTGAGTTTCCACGTGCGCCCATTAATAACCCACGTGATAACACTTTAGCTACTTTACCGATTGAGGCTTCTTCTAAAGAAACTAATGCTTTAGCTCCAGCTGTCATTGTCATACTCATGTTCGTCCCTGTATCTCCATCTGGAACTGGGAAAACATTAAGTTGATCAACGTATTTTGATTTATTCGCTAAGTTGTTAGCTCCGTTAATTACCATTTGCTTGAATAAAATACCATTAATTTGTTTTAACGACATGAATAATACTCCTCCTAGCGATCTAACCCTTTAACTCCTTGCACAAACACATTAACTTCTTTAACATGTTCTCCGAAAGTTTTTTCGATCACATACTGAACTTTTTTCTGAATTTCAAAACAAACTTCTGAAACTTTAATACCAATTCCAACGATGACATATAAGTCAACAATTAGTTTATTATTTTCATCTGCGCGTAGTGTAACACCTTTGCTATAATTCTCTTTTCCTAAAACAACAGCTAATCCATCTTTAACTAAATTTTTAGAAGCCATTCCAACTACACCGTAACATTCAGTTGTTGCATTTCCAATGACTGTTGAAAGAGCATCTCTTGAAATGTCAATTCGACCATATTCATTTTTAATTTGGACTGTCATAGGTGACAAACCTCCCTTAGCGCTATTTTCTTAAGTTCAATTTTACTATATATTATACACATTGACAAATATAAAATGCCATCTCCTCATCGGAAAACCAACTTCTCATCACTATTCTTTGCAATTCTTTCAAAAAAACTTGCTAATCAACAAAAAGTATGATAAATTAATAGGAGTCTTAGATAAGAATGTGAAGTAAGGAGGTTTTTACTAATGGCTCGTGTTTGTACAGTTACTGGACGTCGTACTAAAACAGGAAACGCTCGTTCACACGCTATGAACGCTTCAAAACGTACTTGGAAGTCTAACGTTCAAAAAGTTAAAATCTTAGTAAACGGTAAACCTAAAAAAGTATACGTTTCTGCTCGCGCATTAAAATCAGGAAAAGTAGAACGCGTTTATTAATAACATAAAAAAGGTTATCTCTTCGGAGATAACCTTTTTTATGTTATTAATCTGCTTCATTTTAAAACTTTTAATGCGCACTTTACTCAATAGAAATATGAATTTGAGCGTTATTCGTGTCAATCGTCATTAGCTCTTCTTTACTTTGAGAATCAACTAACAATAAAAGATCATCAATCTTTAAATCAATCTCTTCTCCTAGTTTAGCTTTTAGTTGCTTTTGAACGACTCCCGTTTTTAAAAAGACTTTCGCTAAACGTAGAGGAAACTTAATTTGAACATCCTCTTTTTCTCCTGCTTTTTTTGTTAAAATTTCTATTTTCAAAAATCGTCCTGTTGAAGTAGTATCTATCGGTTTCTTTTCTAACTGATTTTTATCCATGGCTTGAATTAATTTTTGACCTTCCTCTGCGGTAATGGTTCCGGCTTCAATCATCTTTAACACTTGACTGAGTTCTTGATTCAATTTCATCATCCTCTCTACTGTAAATCATTTATTTCTTATCCTTTGAAACATTATTCATTTCACTGAAACTTGAATACTGGTTGAATTTGTTTGCAAGCTCATAATTTCATCGCTATCTTGCTGATTAATTAACTCTATTAATTCATCTAAATCGATCTCTAAGTCGGAGTTTAATGGTGACTTAAGTTGTTTTTGAATACATTTCATTTTTAATATTGACTGAGTTAATCGAAGGGGGATGTTAATATCAATGACTTGATCAATCTCATAACTATTTATATTAATATGCAACATCTGTCCCAACATTTTCTTTTTTCGCTCTTTGACTTGATGTTTTCCTTTATTAATGGCTTGAAGTAATTGTTGGCCATCGTTTGCAGTAATCGTTCCACGTTCAATCATCTTCATGATTTTTTCAATTTCTTTTTCCATCGTCTCCCCTCCTTCGATATTTACTCCTTTGATTTTCAGTTTTATATGAGAAGAAATTTTATAAGAAACTTAAGCGTTTATTCCTATTTCGTCATAATTTGAATTTTCTTATCTTTTGCCTGAATACTAATGACTTCTAGTGGCGGGTACTCTTTCATCATTTGTAACACTTCTTCAAGATGCATTAATATTGTATCTAACTCTTCTTTACTATATTGAGCTTGACCTTCCTCTACATCTAATTGAATAAAAGAGGCACATAATTTAAAAAAATGCTTAACGAATCCAAAAGAAACACCAGGTAATGATCGCTTTCTTTTGCCATCCATGAAATATAATTTTAGTTTTTTAACTTGTTGTTTTTGCTGACGTTTGGATTCTTTTTCAATCTCTTTAATGGCTTTTGCTACACTCAAATGTCTTTTTTCAACTTCCTCTAAGATAGATAGGTAGGACATTAAATTCTCCTCCTTCAAACTTAAATCATTTTCTTAATTTCTAGATTTTTAACTAAACAACTATCACACTTTTTATTTTTACTATCATCTACCTTAAGTTTATGATTCATAAGCTAAAAGGATGAAAAAATCGGCTTTGATCTTACTGCCTTTTAAGTATAAAAAAATAGTTGCCGATTTAATCGACAACTATTTTTAGTGTTTTTTAAACATGTTCATAATACCTACAACGATCGCACTGATCCACTTTGGTAATTTAATGGTATAAAATCTCATCTCATCCACTCCCTGTTCAACGATATTAATTACTGTACACTATATGGCCTAAAGAGAGAGGATATGACTAAAACTTAATCACAGCTATAGATCATTAATAAATAACCACTGCTAAACGACACATTAAACGAGGAATCAATGATTTCATTACTGATACAACGAATATCCTCTTGAGTTAACGTGTAATTTTTTAATGGATATTTTAACCCTGTTAAAGTTAGATTTTCAACCGTTGATTCTAGAGCAAAAAAAGAAATATACGGCAACCTAGGCTGCTTAATTTCATGTTGCCCTGGAGATAAAATGGTTAGTATATTTTTTTGATCGACTAACGTAATAGAGATTCCCTTTTTGATAAATTGCAATAATAAACGAATATTAGCTAAACTATGATCGATTCGACCTCCTAAAGCTCCATAAATAACAACCTCAGTGGCTTGTTTAGCAAGAACTACGTTTAAAGCGACTTCTGTATCTGTCTCGTTTTTTTGAGGAGATAACTTAATGATTTCTGATGAAGCCTGTTTAATTACCTCAAACTCTAAGTCTGTGACTGAATCAAAATCACCAATTGCTAAATTAAGATGTAATCCTTGATTCACGGCTGTTAGTGCCCCGTAATCAACACCAATTACAAAACTTGAACGAATCTCTTCTAAATCTAACCATGGCTGAGGCGCTCCGCTAATAATTGCAATCTTCATGATTATTACCCCTTAATTTTTTGAATGGCTAACGCACGATCAGCAGCGTTAAAAACGGCTGATCCAGCGACTACAACATCTGCTCCAGCCGTTTCACATAAACGAGCTGTTTCTTCGTTAACTCCACCATCAACTTCAATGATATAAGATAAGTTTTGTTCTTGACGCCACTGATTTAATGTTGCAACTTTCGATAAGGCATCAGGAATAAATGCCTGTCCACCAAATCCAGGATTAACTGACATAATTAAAATCCAATCCACATCATGTAGCACGTGTTTAATCATTTCAAGTGGCGTGTGCGGATTTAAAACGACACCACATTGCATGTCATATTGTTTAATTAATTGTAATGTACGATGTAAATGACGACACGCCTCTACATGAACCGTAATAATATCAGCTCCAGCATCTTTGAATTCTTTAATATATTGATCGGGATTTTCAATCATTAAATGAACATCAAATGGAAGATTCGTATGCGGACGTAAACACTTAACAATTCCTGGACCTAATGTAATATTAGGAACAAAATGACCGTCCATCACATCGATATGAATATAATCTGCTCTTAATGAATCAACACATTTCACTTCTTCTGCTAACTTTGAAAAATCAGCGGCTAAAATTGATGGTGCAATTTTTAACATCTTTTCTACTCCTTTAAACTAATACTTTGGTTTTCGAGACTTAATTTCAGTTAAAAACTGAAGATAGTTTTCATATCTCGTTGGTAAAATCTCTCCTGTTTCAACAGCTGCTTTTACAGCACAGCGTGGTTCGTTTTCATGTAAGCAACCTCTAAACTTACACTGTTCAGATCGTTCATAAAACTCAACAAAACATTGTGATAAGTCGATCGCTTCTAATTGATCAAGATCTAAGGAACTAAATCCTGGAGTATCGGCAATTAAACCATCACTTAGCTTATGTAATTCAACGTGACGAGTCGTATGTTTTCCACGCCCAAGTGCCTTAGAAATTTCATTGACTTGAATTTTTAATGTTTGATCAATAGCGTTTAATAGTGAAGACTTTCCTACTCCCGACTGTCCGCAAATGACAACAATGCGATCTTTAATTAAATCATTGACCACATTAATTCCTGCATGTTGTTTAGATGACGTTTCGATAACTTCATATCCAATTTGTTTATAGTACTGAATACTTGGATCGATGGCTTGTCGTTCTTCTTCACTTAATAAATCCATTTTAGTTAAAACAATGATCGGTTCGATTTGATTCATTTCAATAACCGCTAAAAAACGATCGAGTAATTTAGGGCTAAAGTCTGGTTCTTTGACAGAAAACACAACGAGTGCCAAATCCACATTAGCAATCGGTGGACGAACTAATTCATTTTTACGAGGCCCAATGTCCATGACATAACCGTTTCCATCTGGCTCCACTAAAAATTCAACATGATCACCAACAAGTGGCGTAATTTTTTGTTTACGAAATAATCCACGACTACGACATTGAATCATCTCTTTCGTTTCTTGATCTTCAACATAATAAAATCCACTTAATGCTTTTAAAATAATTCCTTTTTTCAAGTTATCACCTACTAAATGATAAATTCTTTTATCATTTCATTCTTCTTTATTCTTCTTGATCAGTTGAAGATGATTTTTCTGGTGTTTTAGCGACGTATAACGTGATACTTGAATTCACCTTAACGCGTGTTCCAATCGATGGTGAGGTTTTAAATACATCTCCATCTTCGTAATTTTCATCTTCAATATAAATAACACTTCCATACTTAAGGCCAATTTTACTTAGTTCTTTTTCTGCCTCTGATACAGTCATTGTTGAAATATCAGGAACATGAACTTCAGCTACTTTATACTTAGCAGGTTGATAAATAATGATGTAATACAAAATCATCGCTAAAATAATAAATACTGTAAAAGAGACTAAGATAGCTGAGTTTAAGAAGCCAAATTTCTTTTGCATGTTTCCTTTTCGCTTCTTAGATGGACGACTTTTTGTTGCTTTTTTCGCCATTTCTTCAGATACCTCCTTCTTCAAGTCCGTCATCACCATTGTTTTTTCTAAATCTTCTTCTTTTAAACTTCCATTTAATAACGGCTCATCTACACGCTCAGTTGCCAAAGCTGACTTCAGATCAACTAGCAACTCAGTCACACTATGATAACGATCAGCTGGAATTTTACATGTACAGCGCTTAATAATATTATCTAAACTATTTGGTAAGTCTTCATTCACTAATTTAATCGATGGCATTTCGGCTTCTAAATGTTGAAGCGCGATATTAACGGCTCCCTCACCTTTAAATGGAACATCTCCCGTTAATAACTCATATAAAATAATTCCTAACGCATAAATGTCTGATCGCTCTGTCGCTAAATTTCCGCGTGCAAGCTCTGGTGCTAAATAATGAACCGATCCCATAATCGTATTCGTTTGAGTCACATCTGCTTCATTGCTCGAAAGAGCAATTCCAAAGTCTGTGATTTTAACAACTTGTTCATCCGTAATCATGATATTTTGCGTTTTAAGATCACGATGAATAATTTTATTTTGATGAGCATATAAGACCCCTTCAGCTAATTGCGTCATAATATGCATCGCTATTTGAGGATCCAGCGCTTTATGTTCACGCAAATAATCTTTCAGTGTTTTTCCCTTTACATACTCCATGACAATAAATGGTTGTTGTTTGTAATCACCTACTGTATAAACATGAACAATGTTTGGATGATCTAAATTAATGACTTGTGCTGATTCTCGTTTAAATCGCTTGATAAATCGTTCATCCTTTGATAGTTCATAACGTAACATTTTAATAGCCACATGTCTTTTTAACGTACGATCATAGGCTAAATAAACATTAGCCATCCCACCATCACCGATCAACATCTTAATATCATATCGTGAATTAATGGTTGTCCCGATAATCATAGACAGTCACTCCCTTCGAGGCTTTCACATAAGGCAACAGATATATTATCAGTTCCTCCGTTACGATTTGCCAATTCAATTAGTAAATTTACTTTTTCTTCTGTTGATCTTTTTTCATTTAAGATAGAAAGAATTTCTTGATCATCCACCATCGATGTTAATCCATCCGTACAAAGTAAAATGGCATCTAACCGATAACGTTCTAACACTAAATAGTCAAATGTTAATGATTTGTTCACCCCAAGAGCATTCATGATAATGTTACGATGCGGATGATTCTTAGCTTCTTGCTCAGATAACTTACCTTCCTCAACAAGTTTACGAACAAACGTATGATCTTTTGTAATTTGTCTTAATTGGTCATGAGATAAAACATATGCTCGACTATCCCCGATATGTGCAAATGCGATAAAAGACTCTGTCATCACGGCGACAATGGCTGTTGTTCCCATTCCATGTGAAAGATGATGTTCTTCAATATAACTCAAAATATTTTCATTAACTTGTTGTAATAATTGCTTTAACCATTTTCTGAGCACCTCAGAATCATTAAAAATTAAATCCTCATTAAAATGCTCTTCAATGCTATGCAGTACCATCGCACTAGCCACTTCTCCAGCTTCATGGCCTCCCATACCATCGGCAATGACTACGATTGTACAATTTTGATTTTTATAAATTTTAACAGCATCTTCGTTGTGTGGTCGAATTTTTCCAATATCAGTCTTATAACACATCTGGTCAAACATTTTATAAAGCCCCCTCTTTAGCTCTTAACTGCCCACAAGCCGCGTCAATGTCACTTCCTAACTCGCGTCGAACAGTTGCATTTATCCCACGTTTTTTCAATGTCTTCTCAAATTGTTCAATATGTTCAAGTGGTGTACGATCAAATCCACGTTCTGGAACGTAATTCACTGGTATTAAATTAATGTGGCAATTAAGCCCTTTAACTAAATCGGCTAATTGATTCGCACACTCTACCGTATCATTCACATTTTTAATCAATCCATATTCAAAAGTAATTCGTCGGTTCGTTTCATTCACATAAAAGTGTGCCGCTTGCATTAATTTTTCTAACGGATAGGCACGATTAATTGGCATCAACGTTGTACGTAATTCATCCGTTGGGGCATGAAGCGAGATAGCAAACGAAACTTGAGGATGATCAGCAGCAAAATTATAAATTTTAGGAACGATCCCACTTGTTGAAACTGTAATGTGTCGTGCTCCAATATTTAAACCTTTTTCATTATTAATAATATTAATGAATTGAGAGAGATTCTCATAATTTTCAAAAGGTTCCCCAATTCCCATGACAACGATGTGACTTACACGATCATCTGTCTCATCTAAGTATTGTTGAACACGTAATACTTGGCTAACAATTTCTCCCGCTTCTAAATTACGTTTTAACCCACTTAATGTCGAAGCACAGAACTTACATCCGATGCGACATCCAACCTGTGTCGTCACACAAACAGAACATCCATACTTATGTCGCATTAATACCGTTTCAATTAAGTTTCCATCAGCTAATTCAAATAAAAACTTTGTCGTCCCGTCACTTGCTACTTGTTTTTTACGTTCTGATAACGTGGTAAAATCAAACGATTCACTTAATAAAGCTTTTAAATCTTTCGGTAAATTACTCATCTCGTCAATTGTTTTAACACGTTTTTTATATAACCAATCAAAGATTTGTGACGCTCTAAATTTAGGTTGTTTATTAGCGACTAACCAATCTTGCCAATCTGTCATATCTAAACTAAAAATGGATTTAAACTCCATATTAGCACCACCATTTCTACTAAATTCATCTAAATTATAACTCATTCATTATGTTTACTTCCTAAAAAATAAGAAAGTAAATTAAACAGTCTTTTTGAGTTCAATTAGCTCTCTTTAAATGATCATCCTTTATCTATATGAATCGGCCTTCTCTTTATTATCAGGCGAAACGATCGATTCTCATGCATGTTTTATCACGATTAGCCTTGACGTTTTAAACAAGCGATAAAAAATCCATCCGTTTGATAGTCACCTGGAAATAATTGAACCATTCCATGCTGTGTTTGATCGCTTAAAGCATCGGGAAGTCGTTTAACTAAGGTTGAATCAAGTTCATAATCTGAATGTTGACCTAAAAATTGTTCAATCATTTTATCATTTTCTTTACGATTCACTGTACACGTACTGTAAACGAGTGTTCCTCCTGGTTTTAAAAGAGGCGCAACTGTATTTAAAATTTGTTTTTGAATACTCGTAATTTCATCAAGATCGGATGGTTTTTTTGTCAACTTCACTTCAGGATGTCGTCTTAAAATTCCTAGTCCTGAACAAGGAGCATCCACTAAAATGGCATCGAAACTTTCAGCTTCATAGCGTTCATTTAACGTCATTGCATCTTGTAATGTGGCGACCACATTCGTTAATCCTAGTCGATTGACATTAGCTTCAATGAGTTTGATTTTATGCTCATATACATCATGCGCATATACCGTTCCCGTTTGACGCATGATTTCAGCGAGATGTGTTGTTTTTCCACCTGGTGCTGAGCAAGTATCCAATACTTTTGAATGATGTTTTGGTTTTAATGCTCGACCGACTAGCATAGATGATTCATCTTGAACATAAAACCACCCTTGTTCAAATGCTTTTGTTTGAATGACATTTCCTTTTAACACGACTAAAGCATCTTCACTTAACGATCCATAAGTACATGTAATTCCTTCAGATTCAAGTTTTTGTTTTAACTCTTCACGCGTTCCTTTAACACCATTGACACGAATCGTGACATGAACACGCTCATTGTTAGCCTTCGCCATTTGAACCGCTTTTTCATAACCATATTGCTTACTCCATAATTTAATTAACCAAAGCGGATGCGACGTTTCAATCGCTAAACGTTCCTCTTGATCTTTAATGGTTTCAAAACTTGGTAATGGCGTACGCATGATCTCTCTTAAAATAGCATTGACTAATTTTCCATTAAACTGCCCGCCACGTTTTTTGGCAATCGTTACAGCTTCAGAAATAGCTGCATGCTCTGGAACACTATCTAAAAATAAAATTTGATATAAAGTCATTTGGATTAAAATGCGAATCCATGCTTTCACTTTTCCTTTAAAGAATGGCGTTACATAAAAATTTAATAATTGTTCATGCTGTAACGTTCCATAAACTAATTCAGTCATAAAGTTTTTATCTTGAACTGTTAACTCATTTTTTTCAATTTGTTCGCTTAAAGCATGATTGCTATAAGCTCCTTCTATTAAAATATCGGTTAACGTCTGCAATGCCAATTCTCGGGCATTTGCCATAATATCACTCCGTTCTCCTGCTTGTCTGTTATATGTCTAGTGATGTCATTTTATATTATAACATAATCTGCCTACTTTCATCTGCGATTTCACACAATTATCCCCTAAATTCATCACCCTTCCTTGAAACGAATAAAAACAATAAAAAGCTGCTTCTTTATCAGAAACAGCTTTTTACTTATTGAGCTTTATCGACAATTTTGCGTCCAAAGTTCCCTTGAATTCGTGAACTTTGTAAAACATTTGTAAATGAGTTGGGATCCACTTCATTTAACAGTTGTAATGCAATGTATAATTCATAACTTGAAACGACCATCATTAATAAACTACGATTTTGATGCGTGTAAGCCCCTTCTGCATTAATAATAGTAATCCCACGCCCTAAACGGCTTTGTAAAGTTGAAATCACTTCTTCTTGTTTATTTGTAACAATAAAGACAGTATAACTTTGATGTGGAGTATGTATGCGGTCAATAATTTGCATTTGAACAAAAATTAATAAAATCGTATATAACGCCACTTCCCACCCATCAAAGTAGCCAGCAATTGCGATAATCACACAGTTAACAGCAAAAGAATATTGTCCAAATGAGCCTTGTGTTCTCATCGATAAAATTTGTGATAGGATATCAAGTCCTCCGGTTGATCCACCATACTTTAAAATGGTTCCTCCACCTAAAGCATAAATCATTCCACCAACGACAATATTTAATAAGACATCGTCTGATAAAGTAATCTCAGGAATAATATTTAAACTCAGTGTCATAAACGTAACCGTATATAACGTATGGTAGGTGAATCTTTTACCTATAAATTTGTATGAAATTAACAATAATGGAATATTAATCGACCAAATTAATAACCCTAAATTAATTTTAATTCCAAAAGACGTATACAAGAGGCGGCTAATTAACTGTGAAATCCCTGTAACCCCACCGACATATAACCCAGATGGATTAATAAACCAGTTGATTCCTATGGCAAATAATAACGTCCCAACCGAAATCATTGCTAGACTTTTGAATTCTTTTCTAAAGTGTTCTGTCTTTACTATACCCATTCCTAACTTCCTCCACTTCCGTTTACCCCGAAGCCTTTCTTCTTTCAAACGGAATCATGTTTTAATTCTTGTGAAATTATAACATGATTTTTGAAGATATGAAATGAAAAATTTGTTACTATTTTGTGAACTTTTCTTCATCTAATTTTTGATCTTTTCAAAAGTTTGAAACAAATATAAAAAAGCGTCCAAAAGACGCTTTTTAGGTTTCATATATAACCATCGCAGAATAACTATAAACCTGTCCTTCTGTATCACTAAAATGTGAAATTGAGTACTTAATATCTACGACGGATTGATAAGGTAATGTTTTTAAAAATTCATTGACGACAGTTTCTAAGTCGAGCTCATGTTCTTCATCAAAACACTTTACTTGAATTGCCATCTACTTCCCCTCCTATCACAAGTAGAGATAGGATATCACGTGAAAGTTTTAATTTTTGTCAAAAACACCCACTTATTTAATTTCTTTTCTAACAAAATGGCCTTGAATCATTTCACTTTGAACAACATTAGTAAATGAATGCTCATCAACCATTTTAATGACGGCTAGTGCTTCATATAACTCATAGCTAGATAAGACCATCATTAAAACACTTTTATTATTTTTAGTGTAAGCTCCTCGGCCTTCTAAAACAGTAATTCCTCGATAAAGTTGTTGCTGAAGCGATTCAATCATTTCTTCTTCCTTACTTGTTACGATATATAACGTTAGGTTTTGATGAACGGTATGAATTTTATCCACAACAACAGAAGTAATATAAATTGAGATAATCGTATATAACGCCGTTTCCCAACTTTGTGTCACTCCAGCTAAGACAATAATCACGGCATTAATGGCAAATGAATATTTTCCAAATGAACCATTAACTTTCATCGAAAGATATTGTGAAATAATATCTGTTCCTCCGGTAGAAGCACCAATTTTTAAGATCATGCCTAGTCCAACACCAATTAATACGCCACCAAAGACAGCATTTAATAAAATGTCATCAGAAAATATTCCAATTGGTACCAATTCTAAAATGACTGATTGCAACACAACAGCCACAATACTTAAGAAAGCAAATCGTTTACCAATTGAGCGCCAAGCTAAATAAAGTAGTGGCACATTTAAGATGAAGATTAACGATCCTAAGCTTAACTGAATACCTGTGGTTGAAAAGACAAAGGCGATAATTAACTGTGAGATCCCGGTCACACCACCCGTATATAAATTAGCAGGTGTTATAAACATATTCATCGCTAAAACATATAAAAATGATCCAATGATCATAATACCTAAGTTTTTCAACTTAACTGAAACCTGCTCATGCTTCAAAATATTCATCTATCGCACACTCCATCTCTGATGTCAGTTTAGTTATCTTCTGATGTTGGTTCTTCTTTTAAGTAAGTCCATCCATCTTCTTGATATACTTTCCCTTCTTTCATTAAGCGTCCTAGTGCACGTTTAAATGAAGCTTTACTCATTTTAAAGACACGACGGATATCGTCTGGTTCTGATTTATCATAAAACGGCATCGCTCCACGACGACCCATTAAGTAGTCTAAAATAATATCTGAGTCTTCTACAATGGCGAATTCTTTTTGCGGAATTAACGACATATTGAACTCTCCATTTTCTTTCACGCGTACGACACGTCCTTCAACCACTTCTCCTAAGCGAGGCTCTTCACGACGTTCACTTTCATGGATGAATCCCATATATCCTTCTTCCGTAATCACATTCGTTCCAATTTTACCTGTACGAATGACGCGTGCTTTAACTGTTTTACCGTGTAATGATTGTGGCGCTTCTTCTTTTACTCCACCAAACTCTTGTGGGCGAGCTAAAATCGCAAAGAGGTAATTTGATTGAGATTCTTTTAAATAGCAATAAACATAATCTCCAACTTGTGGCCATAAAGATTTAAAAATTGGTAAATCTGATGGTGCAATTAAAATATTTTTATTAATTCCAATGTCTACAAAGACACCTAAATCTTCACGAACATCTACCACTTCTGTCCAACCAAATTCGTCCGTTGTAACGACTGGTTCTTGCATCGTTGCAGTTAATCGTTTTTTTGCATCGTAATAAACGAAAACTTCAACTGTTTCTCCAATCTCAATTGGTCTTGTTATTTCTGCTTGATGTAAAAAGAACTCTTCACCATCTAGCGTTAATGTATAGCCAAGTGGTGTTTGACGTTCCACTGTCATTTCATGAAATTTTCCTGCTAACATTTCATCACTTTCTTTCCTTTAAAGTCATTATATTATAACACGCGCCAAAATTTGTGAAAAGTAGAAATTAACTTTTCGCTCCATTTAAAGGCAACGTCTAAAAGATTTCCTATCTTTTATTATCGACGACGTTCATTCATTCAATTCGAAAGAATGATAATTTTTCATGATCCTCATCAAATTTTAAAAGCCGATCTCGTCCTGAAGTCGTATATCACCGAATGTTATCCACCTTAATCCTCTGATTAACGATAGATTTTTTAATATGAAAAATGGATTGTCAACACTAAACTAAACAACTTTTTTAAGGGTATTTTGACGATATT
>artificially_reared_2__coassemble_284_pt1 | contig 30372 bp, 29 predicted proteins | sample artificially_reared_2__metabat2_low_PE_015 | metagenome-assembled genome bin artificially_reared_2 | reverse complement strand
ACACCCTTTATATAATTTTAAAAAATTAGTTTACACACTTAACTTGACAAGGTCCTCAATTGCTTTTAAACGTAATAAAAAACCATTGATTACAATTAATCATGCTAATGTGTATGTTCTATTGACTCTTACTTCATCGCTTCATTTCGATTTTGTTGAAAATATTCATATGCCTCATCATAAGATAAGCCACTATACGGAGAATCTACTTCATAATTATACTTATCTTTAAATAATTTGATTTTTTCATCAAGCACTTTTATCATCCTCTCGCAAGTAGACTGATCTTTTCCCTCACTCATAAATCTCTCTAATTTTTCCTCTATTCGTTTAATCGCCATTTCTTTTCCTAGTTTTTCTTCATCCGTCAGTTCATGAGATACCTTTTTTGACTCTTCAACTTCTGTTTTTGGGTGGTTGACTTCTTGTAGTTGATTATCATTATTTCTACATCCTGATATCACCATCATAAAAACCAATAACATAACTAGTCTTTTCACTTATCCCTACACTCCCTCTTCTTAAAACATATATCCGATATGATACAATTATTATAAACATCAATCAAACGAATGGCACATACTAATATTAGCTAAGTAAAAGAACCTCATGATAAAGTTGCCTACTTTAGTTGTTTCATTTAAAAATGGATCACCTATGTTTTAAAATGTATTTTACTTAAACCGATATCCATCTTATTTTATAAAAAAATGCACTCCATGTCCTCTAAACGATTGTTAAAAGGACACAGAGTGCATTAACTTTATCCATTATATAATAGATTTATATGATTACTTACTTTTGTGCGACGAAGATAATACGCTCACTTTCTTCTGTTGGAGCTTCATCTAAGAAATCAGCTGAGATTTCTAAGATTTTAAATCCGATATCTTCAAGCCATTGTTTATACTCTTCAATCGCAAAGGTACGTTGATAATGCGTTTCTTCAAAACGCTCATAACGATCGCCTTCACGTTTAAAGAATGTTAATTCATGCTCAATACTATATGGATATTTTCCTTCACATACATGCCAGATATAAGTTAAATCTGGGTTTGTATCAGCATATAAGTAATCTTGGAAGATTTCAGTGACTTTAAATAGTGAGTGAACATCAAAGATTAAAATGCCACCCTCTTTTAAACTTTCATAAAGATGAACAAAAGTTTGGAACACTTCGTTATCTTTTTTTAAGTAATTTAATGAATCGACATAAATAACCGCTCCATCAAATCCACTAAATCCTTCTAAGCGACACATATCTTGTTGGACATAATGAATCCCTAATCCTTCAGATAATGTTTTTTCATACGCTAATGATAACATATCCTCTGATAAGTCAATTCCGGTTACATTATATCCTTCTTTAGCTAAAAGAATTGAAATGGTTCCTGTTCCACATCCAACATCTAAAATAGAACTTCCGATCGGAAGATATTGCTTTGTTTTAGCAATCCATTTATGATATGGAACATCTTGCATTAAAATATCATAGTAATATGAAAATGCTTCATAAGCCATTATGCTAACATCCCTTCAACATTAACACGAGGCACATCGGCCCATAATTTTTCTAAATTATACTCAAGACGAGTTTCTGGTGTAAAGACATGAACAATGATACGTCCAAAATCAGCAAGTACCCATTGTGCTTGATGTGCACCTTCAATGTGCTTTAATGTTAAGTCTGTTGTTCCTTCTAAATCTTTTAATTCACGAATGATCCCTTGTGCTAAACGATCATTTTTAGCCGTTGTAATCACCATGTAATCATAAATTGGTGAATGATTTTGCATATCTAAAACAACAATATCTTCTGCATGTTTTTCATCTAATGCTTTTACGAATTTTGATAAGTTTTCCAATTAAATCAACTCCATTATAAATATTGACGATAGTATTCATACGCTGCTAATGTGTCTGGGTGAATATCGCCATTTCCGTTAGCCCCTAAGTAAGCAACCGTATCTGAAAGTGTCTGAGCGACAGCGACATTTAAATCCTCGGTCGCTAACTGACGAATTCTTTCAACACCTGGTTGACTACGACCTGGTTCTATATAATCGGCTAAAAACACAATTTTCTCAAGAGTCGTCATCGCTGCTTTACCTGTTGTGTGATATTTAATCGCATTCAAAATCTCTAAATCCTCAATTTGATAATCTTTTTTTGCGACAATAGCACCTGCTGGTGCATGCCAAACTAACGGGCTATAAGTGAGATAGTGTGTCTCATTTGCCTGTTCTAATAATTCTTTTAAACGGTCATTTGGTACATATTTTGCAATATCATGCAATAAAGCGGCGATTTGAACGGACTCCACCGGTGCTTGATAACGATTAGCAAGTTCGATACTTGTTGTAACAACTCCTAACGTATGATCATAGCGCTTGGTTGGCAGCTGTTCTTTTACTTTTAATTTTAATGTGTTTAAATCAATCATCACTATTTTGGTAAGATAATTTGTTTTTTCTTACTTGATTCTTTGTAGAAAACAATTGTTTTCCCAATGACTTGAATGATCTCAGCATTAATCACTTCAGCAATTTCTGCTGCAATCGCTTTTGGTTCTTCAAAGCAGTTTTGTAATACTGAGATTTTAATTAATTCGCGCGCTTCTAATGCATCATAAACCGTTTTGATTAACGCATCGTTCACACCGTTTTTTCCAACTTGAATAATCGGTTGCATCGTATGTGCTAATCCTTTTAAATAACTTTTTTGTTTTCCTGTTAACATTATTACTTCACCTCTAACTGGTATTTATAATTTAGCGCTTCTAACTTAGACCGCTTGTTTGTTATGTCTTTTTTGTGACCAGTTGATCTTTTATTTTGATTACTTTTTAACATTTAGTATATCGTCAAACTCGAATTGTTACATATTTAGTATCTTTTGTCAAGTTTATCTTAAAAAATGACTTAAATTAACGATGGACGTAAGATAACGCCAACTCCTTTAGGTGCATGAACTGTAATTTCTTGACCTGTTCCCGCTACCGTAATCCATCCTAATCCAGAAATCACAATGTCTGTTTTTTCATTCCCAATTCGATACACATGTTTTTCTAGCGGCATTGGTGTTCCATTTTCTTCAACGATTGGCTTTAATACTTGTCCTGCTTGATTAGCCCATAATTGATCTGCTTTTTCTAATTTTGTACGATGGATATGTAATGAATTAGAAAAATGCGTGATAAATGATGTACGTTCTCCTTTAACAAAGTCCATACGTGCTAATCCACCAACAAATAGTGTTTGCTGATCATTTAATTGATAAACTCCCGCTTTAATTTCTTTTTTCGGTGTAATTTCTTTTAAAACTTTAGGAGAGACATAGTGTGCTAACTGATGCTCATTAATAATCCCTGGTGTATCGATGATTGAGGTGTGATTATCTAATGGAATTTCAATAATATCGAGAGTTGTTCCAGGGAAATGTGATGTCGTGATAATGTCTTCACGTTCTTCTGTAAAGCGTTTAATAATACGGTTAACTAACGTTGATTTTCCAACATTCGTACATCCAACAATATAAACGTCACGACCTTTGCGGTATTTTTCAATCATTTCCATCAGTTCATCGATTCCAATTCCTTTAGCAGCACTTACTAAAGCAACATCTAATGGTTTAAGTCCCATCTCTTTTAACGAGCGACGCATCCAATGATTTAATTTTGTTTTATTAACTGACTTCGGTAACAAGTCCACTTTATTCCCTACTAATAAAATATCATTTCCGTTAATATGACGTGAAATTCCTGTGACCATGCTTCCAGAAAAATCAAAAATATCAACGATATTAATGACTAAAGCATCTGTATCTCCAACACGTTGTAAAATTTTTAAGAAATCATCGCTTGTTAACGAAACATCTTGAATTTCATTATAGTGTTTTAACTTAAAACAACGTTGACAATAAATAATTTGATTTTCCATTTTTTCAATACTTGATTTCGGAGTATATCCAACTTGTTTTGGATTTTCGGTTTGAATAGTTGCTCCGCAACCGATACATTTTAACTGTTCCATTAAAGGCCTCCTACAACTCGTTTCTTTATAAGTCGTGATTTATTTTCATAAGTTTTAATCATGTAATGGGGAAAGCACGAAAAGATGATTATCTTATTTACAACGAACTTTCCAAAACTTAAATTTTTTCACGACTTATCAGAAACTAAATAAAGATGATTGATCTAAGGGAGTGAAGTTTTCCCTGTAAGATGAATCTTAGTTTGAATCATTTCAACCAAATAGCTCTTTATCACGGAAAGATAACAAACCATTTGCTTCAAAAATGATTTTGATGATTAATCTAAATAAGGTGGTGTCGGTAACTGACGTTTTTTTAATTGTTTCACGACAAAACGCTCTAAACGACGATTAAACTTTGTTGAATTTTCATCTGAATCTAAATGAATCGGTTCAACTAAAATCGTATATAACCCTAAACGCTTAGCGACTAACACATCTGTCATTAATTGATCTCCAATCATAACAACTTGATTACGATCATACTGTTTTAAAATTCTACGTAATTTTAATTTTAACGGTTTTAACGATTTATGATGTGCCGCTTTAATCGTTAAATCTTCGGCAAAATGAAGAACGCGCTCTTTCTTATTATTTGAAACGATAATCACTTCAAATCCTAAACTTTGTGCATTTGTTAAAAAATCAATAATTTCTTGAGTTGGTTTTTTTACAGATGCACCAACTAATGTATTATCAAGATCCGTCAGAATCACACGTTTTCCATTATTTTTTAATGCCATTAAATTAATTTGGAAAACATCTTTCACATATTCATCGGCAATAAAATGATGAATCAACTGAATCTCTCCTTTCCTATCGATGCTTTCGGTTTCATAGCAAACCTTCATTTTTCTACGCATTCATTTAATTTTAACATAAATTCACTATAGTTTTAAGTCTATCGACAAGAAGTTGTGCATATAATCTACTAAGTCGATTTATGAGGGAGGATTTTATTCTATGTTTTTATTTCAATTTATTGCCTCACTCTTCTCTAATCTCATTCCACTTGTGGGGGCAATTAATAATCAAGCATTTCCTAATCCACTAACCGCAGAGGAAGAAGAATACTACTTCAACAAAATGGCAGAAGGCGATAAAGAGGCTCGCGAAAAGTTAATTGAACATAATTTAAGACTAGTTGCTCATATTGTAAAAAAATACCAAGGTCAAAATGACGACAAAGAAGATTTAATTTCTATCGGAACCATCGGACTCATTAAAGCCATTGACTCTTTTTCACCCGATAAAGGAACAAAGCTAGCCACCTATGCTGCTCGCTGCATCGATAACGAAATTTTAATGCTATTTAGATCCACTAAAAAAATGAGAAATGATGTTTCATTATACGATCCTATTGGATACGATAAAGAGGGAAATGAGATTTGTTTAATTGATGTGGTTAAAGATGAAGAGAAAGATTTAAATGATGTGATTATTCAACAGCTTGCTATTGAAAAAGTTGAACGCAATCTAGACACACTCACTCAACGAGAACGCGACATTATTGTTCGTCGATTTGGACTTAATAATCAAGAAGAAGAAACACAACAAGAAATTGCTAAGTCTTATGGAATTTCTCGTAGTTATGTGTCACGCATTGAAAAACGTGCGTTGATGAAATTGTATCGAGAGTTTCTTAAAAACTAACCAAAAAGGGGATCTTAATCCCCTTTTTGTCATGTTATAAACGATTGCGATAGCTTGCATCAGATGGCATACGCCAATCTGTTCGTGGTGAAAGTGAAACATCCAACACTTTTGGTCCATCTGGCATCGCTGAACGTTTAAATTGCTGAGAGTAAAAACGACGGAAAAAGATTTGTAAATACTCTAATAATTTTTCTTCTTCAAACTCTCCCTTAAACGCTTCTTTCATTAACGCATAGATACGATCTTCTGTATCACCGTTGTTTAACATGTGATATAAAATAAAATCGTGCACTTCATATTTTCCAATGATTTCTTCTGTATGTTGTTCCGTATTAATTAATTCTGGTGAAATAGGGGTATCTAAAATATCACCTAATGTATATTGAAGTAATTGAGCATCTTCCTCATTAGCTGTTAATTTTTTCGTTTCACGTAACATGAATTGTTTCACCATAAATTTAACTAATGTTTTAGGAATTCCTGCGTTAATTGCATAATTTGACATTTGATCGCCATTATACGTACACCATCCAAGTGCTAACTCAGACATATTCCCCGTTCCTAATACTAGACCATTCATCTTATTAGCTAAGTTCATTAAAATATTCGTACGTTCACGAGCTTGAGCATTTTCATACGTTATATCAACGACATTTGGATCATGACCAATCGTTTCAAAATGAGCGAGTACGGATTCACGTAAGTCAATATCATGATGAGTCACTCCTAATGTTTTCATTAATTGATTGGCATTTGTATTCGTACGATTAGACGTTCCAAATCCGCGAATTGTATAAGCAATAATATTTTGACGAGGCATCTGGATTAAATCAAACGTTTTAGCCGCTAACAATAAAGCTAATGTTGAATCTAATCCACCCGAAACTCCGATTAAAAGGGTTTGAGCCTTCGTGTGTTCCATTCGTTTAGCAAGACCTGCCATTTGAATATTCATCATTTCTTCAAATGCTTCTTTTTCCTCTTTTTTAGGAACAAATGGCGTTGGATCAATTGGTTGCTCAAACTTGTAAGTTGGACAGTTAACTAACTCAAACGTTACATGTTTAAGATACGTCATATTATCTTCAGCACTTTGTCTAAATGATGAGGAACGACGACGATCAAATTGAATTTTTGAAATATCTAAATCAGCAAACATCACATTTAACTCTTCACGAGAAAAAATATTCGACTCCGCAAGTAAGATTCCATTTTGAGAAACCATACTATGACCACCAAAGACACCATCTGTTGTTGATTCATAAACACCTGATGAACAGTAGATATAACCCGCTACTAATTTCAAGCTTTGAATACGAACTAAATCACGTCTTAGGTGATTTTTTTGGTAAACTTCATTACTTGTTGATAAATTTAAGATAATATCTGCCCCATTTAAGGCTAATCGTTGACTAGGTGAAGATGGAACCCATAAATCTTGACAAATTTCCACTCCAAATGAAACATTATGTTCATTGTTTTCAAAAATTAAATCACCAAATGGAACTTTACGTCCTAAAAATTCAATTTCATCATAATGTTTAACAATCTCATACCCACGCGTGAACCAGCGTTCTTCATAAAACTCCATATCATTAGGTAAGTAGTATTTTGGAATAATCCCTAAGATTTGATCCTTTTGGATGACGATGGCACAGTTATATAAATTTCGTTGAATAGAAATAGGTGCTCCAACTGTTAAAACACCATCAAATGGGTTGTTTTCTAGTAATGTTTTAATGGCTTCATTTACATCTTGTAATAAATACGTTTGAAATAATAAATCACCACACGTATAACCACAAATCGAAAGTTCTGGGAAAACTAAAATTCCCGCTTCATGATCTTGTGCTACTTGTAAAGCTTTTAACATCACTTCTACATTAGCCATTGGGTCGCCAACCGTCACTTTAGGTGATGAGGTCGCCACTTTTAAAAATCCGTTATGATACATGAATTACTCACCTCTTCCATACAATTGTTGTTCTTTAACATACTGATCGACACACGCTAAAACAAGGTCTGATCGATTTAAATTTTCACGATACATCGTTGATGACACGTCCATTTTTCCAAATGAATTTAAGACAATAAATCGATCGTGATAAAGTTCAAATTGTGTTTTTATAATCTGATCGACGTCAATATCATCTCGTCTAAAGACGATGATTTTAAACTGTTGAATTAATTGCTCGTATTGCACCCAGTTAGGCAAATCTTTTAAGTTATCGGCCCCAATCACAAATGCAATGTCTTGAGTTGGATACTGTTGTTTCATGATGCTTAATGTCTCAAAACTTGTTAAGACGCGATCTGCTTCGACTTCAATCGTTGAAACGGATGCATGCGGTAGCTGTTTACAAACAAGGTTTAACATATTCACTCGATGATGTGATGAAATTAAACCTTTCTTAGGATATTGGTCCCCAACAGGTAAAAAGAAAAACTGTTCACACTCTGTTTGCTTTAAAATATGTTTAGCAATCTGATCATGTGCAATCGTTGGGGGATTAAAGGAACCACCAAAGACAACGATCATGTCTATATCACTCCATTTCTATCACCTTTAGTATGAGCTAGCTAGATAATCTTTAGTCTTAAATCAAGTGAGCTATTGAATTTTTACTCACTCCTAATCAAAACTAAGTGATGTACTCTCTTCATTTAGTTTTGACATAAAAAAGAAAACAATCGCAAAAATAATTTGCGATTGTTTTTGCTTATTAGATCATTGCCACTAATTCTGTGACCATTTGTGAAGATTCTTTTGCTGCAACCGCTAAAAATTCATTAAAGGAAATGTGTGATTCTTTTCCAGCGATATCTGATAACGCGCGGACAATAATAAATGGTTTTTCATAATGATGACAAACTTGTGCCACCGCAGCTGCTTCCATTTCAGTCGCTACAACTGTTGGACAGTTCGTTTTAATGAATTCCATTTGATCAGGACGATTAATGAATGAATCCCCTGTCCCAATTTGCCCTAGCCAATATGTTTTATTTGCTTTTTGTAATACTTCTTCTGTTTTTTTCATTAAATCAGCGTCTGATTCATAAACAGCAGGCATTCCCGGAACTTGTCCGTAAGCATAGTTAAATCCTGTGACATCTACATCATGATATAACGTTCCATTAGAAACGACCACATCTCCGATATTTGCTTGAGGGTGTAATCCTCCCGCTGATCCTGTATTGATCACATAATCGATATCGTAATGTTCAAATAATAACGTTGTTGCAATCGCAACATTGACTTTTCCGATTCCGCTTTTTAATAGAACAACTTCTTTATCATTTAATGTTCCTTTTGTAAATTCAACATGTGCAATGGTTTTAACTTCTTCAACAGTCATTGCTTCACGTAATAACGTGACTTCTTCTTCCATGGCACCAATAATTGCAATCGTCATGTTTTAACCACCTTTATTTCTATTTCGTTTGAAAGAAAAAGAGCTGCTTATGGGCAGCTCAAAATTATTGAACATTAACAATAGCAACTGTAATAACACCTTTTGGCGTTGAAACCATTGCTGTATCACCCTGACGTTTCCCCATTAAAGCTTGAGCAATAGGAGATTCATTTGAGATTTTTGCATCAAATGGATTTGCCTCAGCGCTACCTACAATTTTATATGTTACGTCTTCTGATGTTGATTCCTCACGGAATGTTACTGTTGATCCGATAGTAATCACGTCGCTATCTTCATCTGATTCAATAACAACTGCATTTTTTAAAATGTATTGTAATTCTTGAATACGCTCATAGACCATTGCTTGTTCTTCACGTGCTGCATCATACTCAGCATTTTCTGAAAGGTCCCCTTGTGCACGAGCTTCTTGTAATTTAACTTTAATTTCTTCCATACGCACTTGCGTTAAGTGATCTAATTCATCTTGAAACTTTTTAATCCCTTCAAGGGTTAAATGTTGTTGTTTTTCTTTCATCAAAAATTCCTCCGAATCAATTGAAACCAATAAGATTGATAATTTCAACTATATATTATACATGAACTTATTCATTTAGTAAACATTATGCCATTAATCCACCAAAAGTGTTAAGGTGTTCTTTTACATCTCTTCATTTAGTTTTCCACTTTTAGCATAATTTATTCATTTTTCCGAAAAAATTACAAAAAATAAGGTATTAGAGATAAAAAGTAAGGCGTTTGCCTTACTTGCATGATTATAGTTTTATCGATTAAGCATTTAAAATACTATTAATTTTTGTGATTAATAAGTCAATAGCTACCGTGTTTGTTTTTCCATCCGGAACAATGATGTCCGCATATTTTTTAGTGGGTTCAACGAATTGTTCATGCATCGGTTTAACCGATTCAATGTATTGTGAAATCACTGAATCAATCGTACGGCCACGTTCTGTTGTATCGCGTAATAAACGACGAATAAAGCGAATATCATCATCACTCTCAACAAAGATCTTAATATCTAATAATTCACGAATTTTTACATCTTCTAAAACGAATAAACCTTCAACAATAATAATTTTTGTTGGCTCTATTTTTTCTGTTTCTTCACTACGCGTATGTTGCGTATAATCATAAATTGGCTTCTCGATTGAGTAACCTAACATTAATTTTTTTAAATGTTTAACTAATAATTCATTATCCATTGATAGTGGATGATCGTAATTCGTTTTGACACGTTCTTCCATTGTCATGTGACTTTGATCATTATAGTAATCATCTTGTCTTAGTAAGGTAATGGTACGATCTGAGAAGGCATCATATAAAATACGTGATACACTTGTTTTTCCAGAGGCTGTTCCACCAGCAACACCGATAATTAATGGTTTATTCATATTTCTCTACCTCATTTTTAAAAATTTTTCTAAAAAGATTTCGGGATGATTTCATAGCTCGTTTACAGCTATTTAAACTTTTATCTCATACCATCTAAAGTGGTCTGATTTCCAAATAAGAAGTATACACTATCTTTCTACAAAATTCAACAATAATTCAGTAAGAAATCACCCTTCTCATTAGCTTGCCACTTTTCCTTTTCTTCATAAGAAAAACCATAGCGAATAAACGCTATGGTTGCTTATTTAACGTGTTTACGCATCATATCATTTGGATATAACTTAAACGGAACTTTGAATTTTAAAATTTGTTTTGGATGACGAGCCACATCCAGTGCTTCTCCTCGTTCATCATACAATTCATTAATCGTCATGATTTGTGTCTCAATCTTTGGTCCGAAAAATTCCACACGTTCTCCCAGACGGAAATGATTTCGTTGTTGTAACGTCACTTCTTGTGTTTCATCATTATAATCTAAAACTAATCCAATGAACTCTTGTGTTGGATGCTCATCACGATTATTAAACATTTGCTCTTCATGTGATGGAATCCCTTCAAAGAAAGCGGGCGCTGTTTCACGATTTGCACATTTTGATAACTCAACTAATAAGTCTTCATTGAACACAAAATGATCAGGATCTTCACAATATAAATCAATTAATTTACGATACGTGCTAACAACTGTCGCTACATAATGAATAGATTTCATTCGTCCTTCGATTTTTAAACTATCAATTCCAAGTTCAATCATTTCTGGAACTGAACGTAATAAGTTTAAGTCTTTTGGACTCATGGCAAACTTAATGTCATCTTCTTTAAATAATGACGTCATTTCGTCGTTTTGACCTTTAACTAAATCATATTCCCAACGACATGATTGACAGCACCCTCCACGGTTTGAGTCACGGGCTGTCATATGATTTGATAACGTGCAGCGTCCTGAATACGCAATACACATCGCTCCATGAACGAAGGCCTCAATTTCAACATCCGTTTTTTCCATGATCTCTTTGATTTCTTCTTTTGTTGTTTCACGGGCTAAAACGACACGGTGAAGTCCTTCCTGTTGCCAAAACTTAACCGCCATATGATTCATTGTTGATTGCTGCGTACTTAAATGAACTTCAACATTTGGAGCGACACGTTTACATGTTTCAATGATTAATGGGTCTGCAACAATAATTCCCGCTACATCAATTTCACCTAATGCTTTTAAATACGCTTCTAACCCTTCCATATTCTCATTGTGAGCAATGATGTTAGTCGTAATATAAATTTTTGATCCGTATTGTTTTGCAAATTCGACCCCTTCACGGATTTCATCTAATGAAAAGTTTTGGGCATTTGAGCGTAAACCAAACTCGCGTCCACCAATAAAGACTGCATCAGCACCATACATAACGGCAATCTTTAATTTTTCAAGTGAACCGGCTGGAGCTAACAATTCTGGTTTTTTTACGATGATGCGTTTGCCATCAACGATTGCTGATACTGGTTTTCTTGCCATGTCCTAGTACTCCCTTCTACTCTACTTATTTTTATAAATGGATGGTTTATAGAAAAATCCTCGATCTAATCCACGAGAGGTTGGTTGAATTTCCTCTAATTTTTTATATAAGGCACGTCCGACTTGATGATATTTCTCACGATCATTCAGACATAAATCGATCGCGAAACGATAAGCTTTTGTGACATTAATTAAATAATCACTTGATTTTAAAACACCATCGATTCGTAAACTATCAATGCCTGCATCAATAAAATCAGCTAAGTCATCAATCATGCACACATCTGATCCATTGAAGATATGTGTTCCTTGTTCATCTTCATAAACTGGATAATATAAGCTTCGTTCTGGATCAAATAACATTAATCCCTCTTCACGTGATTGCACCGTTTCAACGACTTGTCCTTGGAATTTTAAATAGTTCCCCACTAAATGACGACGTGATTGGAACATACAAATCGCGCCATGAATTAAAATTTCTACTTCACCTTTTGAGTGTTCTTTCGTTTCAATTACAGGCTCTTTCATCATTTCTGGCGCTAATACCGTACGAACCACGCCGCGATCATACCAATAATTCACTGTAAAATAGTTCGTTCCTAATGTTTCACTACTCCAATGAAGCGTCATCTCAGGTGCGACTTCTTTTGCAATCATGTAAGCCCCTGGGTCTGAAAAGCGAAGCGCATCGATCGGTAATTCTTTAAGCATTTCAATATATGTTTTTAAATCGTCTAGTAATCCATTTGGCATAATTGCATTAATGGCTACATATACTTTTTTATTATGTCTTTTAATCAATTCAACGGCTTGACGTAACTCGTCCATTTTAAAGTGACCAGCCAAGCGTAAGCCGAATTTTTCCTCACCGATAATAAAGGCATCGGCACCTGCTTCAATTAATGCTTCAATCTCATGTAATCCATGAGGTGTAACAACTAATTCTGGTTTTTTCATTTTATCAACTCACTTTATAATAATGACAATATAAGATTATAAACTACTTGAAAGATAATTGCACTGATTTTGATTTATTTTTATCTAAAATCTCTGATAATCCTCAATCATTCAACATATTTTAAATGAATGAAATTATTTTTTCACCCTAATCAAGATGATGATTAATTTATTTTAATTTTTTATGTTAACACCTATGAAACGTTTAAATGAGATGCTTCTTTTCTTATTTATTATGGATAAGAGAAGTGCTTTTTTATCAAAAAACCATTTCTTTATTCTTTTTTTCATTAAACTCAGGTCAATCACTGTTTTTTTATTATATACTAGGGTTTTTATTCATTACTTTTAGTATTTAATGTTGATTAAATGTCATAAATCACATGATTTTTACCCGCTTGTTTCACACGATATAATAATTGATCCGTTTTTTCATAATTTTCTTCATAACTTAATGAGCAGTCAAATGTTCGAACCCCCATACTAATCGTGAGTTGTGGCTGTAAATTTAACTGTTTGAGTTCATCAAATAACTGATTAATTTGATTTTGCAACTTCGATTCTTCTTCTGTCAGTAATATTGCAAATTCATCTCCACCGATTCGATAACTAACCTCTTTAAAAATACGTTGCAAAAGTCGTCCTAATGTTGCTAGATAAGAATCTCCCTTATGATGTCCATACGTGTTATTCAAGTCTCTAAGTCCATCTAAATCAATAATTCCAAGATAACAGTTTTTATTTTCCAAACGATAGATTGATGAAATGTCTTCCATGAATTTATGGCGATTATACACACCTGTCAACTGATCGACGTAGGCTAGTTTTCCATAATAATGCTCCTTCGTCACATCTTTACCGACAAAGAATATGCCTTTTTTATATTTTAACTTTCTCACTTTATAAACGACATCCCCTGCCTCTTCGTAAGTAATCACCTCTCCATTTTGTAACGTTAATAAATCACTATTGATACAGTGCATCGCTAATTCAGGTGATAGTAGCTCGTGATCGGTTAGATTTAAGACCTCTTCCTTACTTTTGCCTAAAAATTGAGCATAAGCTTTATTAATATATTGATATTTTAACTGTTCATCTTTATAGCACAGTAATTCATCGATACTATCTAAAAGATTTTCAATTAAATTCGATGACTGATGATTACAAGTTATGTCTTGAAGTTCCATCACCACATGGCCATCTAGCCACTGAACTGAGCCATTTAAGCGACGCTGACTTGTTTTAGTATCAACTAAAAAATGATTTAATGATCGACGTTTTTTATCACAAGCTACTTCTTTTAGCACGTGTAACACATCACACATCTGCTCATCACAGCATTGACAACACGTAACATCTAAACAAAAATTAGTCTGAGATGTCCATAAATGAGTTAACAGTGGACACGATTCATGACTTAAACTTTCCATATATGGATTAACATAAAGAACATTTAGCTGTTCATCAAAAACGACGAATCCTGTTTGAGAAGAATCTAAAATAGTCTTAAACATGTTATTTTCTACTTTCATCTGCTTAATCGCATCTCCTTTATTATAAAACTTTTCAATTCATTTAAATGTCATAACGATAAGACTTTAACTTAATAAGGTGTATGACAAAGTCTATTTGACTTTTCATCACTCTTTAATACTTACTTGAACTTTAAGTTATTCTATCAAAACAATGATAACTTAACAGCCTATCACCCAGGAGTCTCTATTTTTCAAAATCAATCGATCTTTTTTATTGATAATCTTACCTCAATTCATCATCAAAACATTCTGACATTCACTCAAATCTTTTAGTCAACTAGACTTGTTAATTTTTTATCACGAGTGATGACCACTCGCTTAGATTCCACATATAACAAAATTATCGATTTTTGTCAAATAATGTCCTTTTTAAAGGTCGTCATTTGTCCTCAAACGACAAAAACCATCGTTAGCGAACTAACGATGGTTTCATTTTTATTTAATTGTTTTCTTTAAGCTAATCGCTACCCCATCACCAATTGGAAGTAATAGTGTGTCGTAGTCTGGATGATTCGCTAACCAGTCATTATATCGGTTAATTTTACGAACTAATTGCTTTAAATTACGACTTTGCTTTTGATTATTATCAAAAATATGACCATGGAAAATTAAGTTGTCACTAATAATCATTCCATCTTCATTTAATAACGACTCATATTTTTCAAAAAACCTTTGATATTGAGCCTTTGCAGCGTCAATGAAAATAACATCATATTTTTGAATGGGTAACTCTTCATTTGCGATTTCGAGTGCATCTGCCTCAATTAACGTGACTTGATCTTGAATCGATGAACGTTCATGATACGCGACTGCTTCTTGATAACGTTTAGTATCACGTTCAATACTCACAATTTGTGCATGAGGTAAATGTCTAGCCATCATAAGTGAAGAATAGCCAATGGCTGTTCCTATTTCTAAAATCGCTTTGGGTTGTTTAATGCGTAATAATTGAAGCATTAATTCAAGTCCTTGATCTTGAATAATTGGCACATCAAATTCTTCTGCGTATTGCTTCATTTCTAATGAAAGATCATCATGAATGATCGTCTTAAAACGACTCATTAACTCTAATAATTGTTCGTTCATTTCTTTACCACCTTATTGTTACTTACAAACGCTCGTTCCTGCCTCATAAGATGGAAGCAAGTGCTCGCGATAAAATGCCATATGTTCTTCGTATGTTTTGAAAAAATGTGTTTTTCCATCGACACAACTAAACATGTCAGCAATAAAATACACATACTCATGCTGCTCTGGTTGTAACACAGCTTTAACGGCATCTAATGTTGGGCTGCTGACAGGACCAATTGGAATTCCTTGTGTCACGTATGTATTATAAGGCGACTCCACTTTCGTCATCGCTTCCGTCACACGAACCGCATGTTCCCCTAAAGCATATAAAACCGTCATATCACTTTGTAAATACATTCCTGAATGAATTCGATTTAAAAAGACTCCAGCAACAGTCGGCATCTCTTCTATACGCTGTGTTTCTCCTTCAATAACAGAGGCTAAAGACATCACTTCGTGAATACTTAATTCACTTTGATCAAATAACTCGCGGACTTGATTCAGCTTACTTTCTGTTAAATCTAATAATTGATGCGTTAACTCATCAACCGTGTACACGCCTTCAGCAAATGCATAAGTAATCGGATAAATATATCCTTCAAGTGGGTATTTAATGCCTTCTTGTAAAATATCATCCGTTAAAAACCAATACTCATCAATTAACTGCTCTAAGTAGTCTTTGCGACTCCACTCTGCTAATAAATCTTCAGCGGTTAAGTTGACTAAAGGTGACATCGCTGCTGCAATATATTCTAAGTCATAACCTTCAGGAATGGTCACTTTCACTAAATTAGGTTCAATAACATCGCCTGTTTCAAACTTTTCATAGATTTGTTCTAAACTTAAGGAAGGAGATAAGGCATATTCACCGGCTTGAATATGTGACCACCCCTTAAATCGAACAATTAAATCCACTACTTTAGGATGATCAATGAGTCCTAATTCAGCTAATTGTTGATTCACTTTTTTAGTTGTAGAACCAAGCTCGATTTTATAATTGATCACTGTTTCATCTTGAGGATTTATCGGATTCATCGTCTCTTGATAAAGATAATATCCGTAACCACCAGCGGCCAAGATTCCGACTAAGATGATGATCATTATGTTTTTCATCATTTTCTTCATGAACTTCACCTCTAAAATAAACAGTGCAAAAATGCACCTTAAAGGTTCACTCTTGCACTGTTACTTATGAATTATTCTTCACCTTCAGCTTCTTCGTCAGCTAAGAATGTGTTAATGACTTCTTCGATCATATCCCACTCTGCATCTGTTTCAACTGGTAATAATTCTCCACCTTCGTTGTTTTCAGTCGGAACGTAAGCTGAAACGTGTAAATCTACGTTTCCATCTTCATCTTCGTGCTCTGCTCCAGCTGGATAATAAACAACATATGATTTATTGTAATCATCTGAATCGAATGTGAATAAGATTTCACATAATAATTCATTTCCATTTTCGTCGATAACTGTTAATTGATTTTCGTCTAACATGATTAACACCTCTTGTTTTATTTTACACGAATGAACGTGCTTGATTTGAATCTAAGTAGCTTTGTAAAATGATTGTTGCTGCCATTTTATCGACAACTTTTTTTCTTTTATTACGGCTAACATCAGCTTGAATTAAAACGCGCTCAACCTGCATGGTTGTTAGGCGCTCATCCCATAAAATTATAGGAACATTCGTCGCTTCTTCTAATTTTTTGGCAAAATCTTGTGTCACTTGTCCACGTTCTCCGATTGATCCATTCATATTTTTAGGTAATCCTAAAACAATTTTTGAAACGTGTTGTGTTTTGACTAGTTGCTGAACGTGTTGAATTGCTTTTTTATAATGATTCTCTTCAAAGCGGAACGTTTCGACTCCGTGAGCCATCATACCTAGGGCATCGCTAATCGCAATCCCTAGTGTACGTGTTCCTAAGTCTAATCCAAGTGTTTTCATTTTTTAGTTTCAACAAACTTTTCTAATAAGACTTCAATAATTTCATCACGTTCAATTTGTTGGATTTTATTTCTTGCCCCTTGATAGCTTGAAATATAAGCGGGATCTCCTGAAATCAAGTATCCAACGACTTGATTAATTGGGTTATATCCTTTTGTTTCTAATGCATCAAACACATCTGTTAAAATGACTTCAACAGTTTCATTTGGACTTAACTTGCTTTGCAGCGCGTCGTCTAGCATCATAGTATGATTTGACATCATGCAACTCACCACCCATAAATAGTCATTAACTCTATTTTACAATATTGTTAAAAGGATGAAAAGAACTATAAATTATTTTTTAACCATTCATCAACGTTTTGAAGAGCTTCATTGATTTTGCTTGCATCTTTAGCTCCGGCTTGCGCCATATCTGGACGTCCGCCTCCGCCTCCGCCACAAATGCTTGCTACTTCTTTAACAATCTTACCGGCATGAACACCTTGTTTCACATAATCACTTGTCACACCACAAGAGATTGCGACTTTGCCATCAACTGCACTTGCTAAAACAATCACTGCAGATGTTAATTGTTGTTTGAATTCATCTACCATTTGACGTAAATGATTCATATCCACATCTACTAAGTTTGCCGTTAATACAGTGAACCCATTCACTTCATGTGTATTATTGACAATTTCCTTCATTTTTAAATGCGATAATTTAGATTTTAATGATTCATTTTCACGATGTGCTTCTTTTAACTCGTCTAAGACACCTTCCACACGCTCTTCTAGTAAAGCTGGCTTTGTTTTTAATGTCTCAGCTACAGCCGCGAAACGATTAATAAACGTATTCATGTATTCATAAGCGGCTTGTCCTGTGACAGCCTCGATACGGCGTGTTCCAGCTCCAATTCCTGATTCAGACACGATTTTGAATAATCCAATTTCAGATGTATTTGAAACGTGGCATCCTCCACATAACTCGATGCTATACTCACCTGCTTTAACGACGCGAACCGTATCTCCATACTTTTCGCTAAATAAAGCCATGGCTCCCATTTCTTTAGCTTCGCCAATTGTTTTTTCAAACGTTTCAACTGCAAGTGATGCCCAAATTTTTTCATTTACGATTGTTTCGATACGTTGTAACTCCTCGTGCGTTAATCCTTGCATATTTGTAAAGTCAAAACGTAAACGTTCAGCTGAAACTAATGATCCTGCTTGGTTTGCATGCTCACCAATCACATCTTTTAACGCTTGGTGTAATAAATGCGTAGCCGTATGATTTTTCGTTAACGCTAAACGACTATTAACTGTCACTGATGATGTGACTTCATCATTTAACGATAATGTTCCATGAACGTTTACCGTATGTAAATGTTGTCCATTAGGCGCTTTAATGACATCTAATACTTCAACCGTTGCATGAGGAGTTGTCATTGATCCTGTATCAGCCACTTGTCCTCCACTTTCTGCATAAAATGGTGTGACATCTAAAATAACTTGACCTTCACCTGTTAATGACTCAACCATTTCTCCATCTTTTAATAAGAAAATGGCTTTTCCAGTTGCTGTTAATTCAGTGTATCCAACAAACGTTGATGCGTCTTTAAAGTTCATTAAAGCTTCGTTTTGTGATTGCATACTAGCCACGTCTTCACGTGCATTACGGGCACGTTCACGTTGTGCTTCCATTTCAGCATCGAATCCTTCTTTATCCACTGTAAATCCAGATTCTTCAGCATATTCTAATGTTAACTCATATGGGAATCCATAAGTATCGTATAACATGAACGCATCTTTTCCGTTGATTGTTTTTGTTTCACTCTTAGCCATTAATTCTGTTAAGATTTTTTCTCCATCCGTTAATGTTTGACGGAAACGATCTTCTTCTGACTTAATGACTTTTTGAACTAATTCAACTTTATCGCAAACATATGGATAGTAATCTTTCATGATATCTGCAACGACTGGAACTAATTCATACATAAACGCACGATCAATTCCTAAGTTTTTACCATAGCGAACCGCACGACGTAATAAACGACGCAACACGTATCCACGACCTTCATTTGATAATAAAGCCCCATCTGCTACTGCAAATGTTACTGTACGAACGTGGTCTGCAATCACTTTAAAGGCAACACCTGTTTCCTCTGTATAGCGAACACCTGAAATTTCTTCTGTCTTTTTGATGATTGGCATAAATAAGTCTGTATCGAAGTTTGTTTCTACTCCTTGTAACACACAAGCCATACGCTCAAGACCCATTCCAGTATCTATATTTTTATTTGGAAGTAATGGATATTCACTGCGATCTAATCCTTCTTTTGAATTAAATTGAGAGAAAACGATATTCCAGATTTCAATGTAGCGATCATTTTCAATATCTTCTTCTAATAAGCGAATTCCAATGTTTTCAGGATCGTATTTTGTTCCACGGTCAAAGAAGATTTCTGTGTTAGGTCCACATGGTCCTTCTCCGATTTCCCAGAAGTTATATTCCAGTTTAACGATATGGTCTGGTTTAACACCTAATTTAATCCATAAATCGTACGTTTCTTGGTCATTTGGATAAATGGTTACATATAATAACTCTTTATCAAATCCAAACCACTCAGGTGAAGTTAATAATTCCCATCCCCAAGTAACCGCTTCTTCACGGAAGTAATCTCCGATTGAGAAGTTTCCTAACATTTCAAAGAATGTATGGTGGCGAGCTGTTTTCCCTACATTTTCAATATCATTCGTACGAATTGATTTTTGAGCATTTGTAATACGTGGATTTTTCGGAATTTCACGTCCATCAAAATATTTTTTTAAGGCCGCAACCCCACTATTAATCCATAATAACGTTGGATCATTTACAGGAACTAATGGTGCACCTGGTTCGATCATATGCCCTTTTGATTTAAAGAAGTTTAAATACATTGATCGAATTTCTGAACCTGTCATGTATTTCATCTTTTGTCACCTCTTTTTAAGATTAAGTCTCTTTGAGTATAAAAAAAGCCCTTACGAAATAAGGACGAATTGAACGCGGTACCACCTTAATTTTATTTTTTCATGATGAAAAAATAACACTCAACAGCAATAACGGCGCTCACCGATAGGTTTTACCTACACTCAAGAAGTAGCTTTCGAGTATTTTTCGTTAGGATTTATCTCAGCCTAGAAATCCCTCTCTGTGAAACTTCAAATCTCTACTTTCTTCTATCAACATTTTACTATTCGACTCTATTTTATCTATTTTAACAGCTAGTTTCAAGCTTTTTTTTGGATTTGATGAAAGATTTAGACAAAATGCTAAATCAAATAATAAAAACTCTCTCTTTCGAGAGAGTTTTTATTAAAACGGCATCATATCATGAATGTAATCTTGCCAATGGCACATTTGTTTGCGATATTTTTTCATTTGTCGATGCATTCCTTTTTGATAATAATGTGGATCATCGTAATACATTAAAGTAACGACTAGTGCCACTAAAAATAACACTAATAACATCATCTTTTTCATCTCATTCACCTCACTTAAACATGATAGTTTTAGTTTGGGTGATTTTGATTTTTTTATGACTAAATGACAGCAAAGTTAAACATCCTTTTTAATCCATAAAATCATACGGTGTGATGCCTTCTAATTGCTCTTCATCTAAGTAATCAAAAGGAATGTCATGTTCTTTAAAGTAATCGGCAAATGGATTTTCTTTTAACGTTTGTTCTTTTTGAAGATCAAAACGAAGCCTTAACGTTGTTTGACGTTCTTCTCCTTCATTTTTCACGCCTTTATCAAACGCTGAATACTCGCCAATAATAATCAGTGATTTTTTAGCGCGTGTAATCGCCGTATAAATTAATTTTTTTTGAAGCATGACATGATAAGCATGGGTCATTGGTAAAATAACAATTGGATATTCAGACCCTTGTGATTTATGAACCGATACACAATAAGCATGGGTCAAATTTTGAAGGTCACCTTTTTTATACGTGACTTCTTTCGTGTCAAAACAAGCAATCAGTTTTTCTTCCTTATCCTCATTTTCATTCTTATAAGAAATCCCAATGACTTCTCCTACATCACCGTTCATAACGCCTGTTTCAGGTTGATTAGCCAGCTGTAACACTTTATCTCCAATCCGAAAGACACGTTGGCCAAAGACCATTTCACGCTTATTTTCCTCATCAGGCGGATTAAAAATCTCTTGAAGCATTAAGTTTAAGCTATCAATTCCACAATCACCACGATACATTGGTACAAGAACTTGCACATCATTCGCGGTATATCCTTTTGAAATAGCATTGCTTACAATTTGTTTTAAATACGCCGGAATTTTTTGATGTGAAGACTCGACATATAAACGATCGGGCTTTTTCTCTCGCAGATCCGGTGGTAACTGATGATTTTTAACCGCATGAGCTAAAGAAATAATCGATGAATCTTGCGCTTGACGATGAACGGTTAACAATCGAGTGAGTGGGATGGCGTGACTTTCAATTAAATCTTTTAGCACTTGCCCAGGCCCCACCGATGGAAGCTGATTATCATCACCAACTAAAATGACTTGAGCCCCTGTTTTAATACTTTGAAATAACTGATACGCAAGTAACGTGTCAAGCATTGAACTTTCATCAATGATAATCAAATCATACTCTAACTGAGAAAACTCATCATGTTGAAACACACCATCCACGCCATATCCAAGTAACCGATGAATCGTTGATGCTTTAAGACCCGTCGTTTCAGTCATTCGTTTAGCCGCTCGACCGGTCGGAGCCGCTAATGCAATTGGAAATGGTTTTTCTGACGTGGCGTATTTGTTAGGGTCTAGTGTGACGTTATGAAGATGCGCATAAGCTTTTAAAATCCCTTGGACTACCGTTGTTTTCCCCGTTCCTGGTCCACCCGTAATAATACTTACTGGTTGCGTTAAGGCCATTTTAATCGCCTCTTCTTGTTCGGGTGAGTAGTTAATCGCAAGTTCTTCTTTTAGATGATTGAGTGAATCTTGAATGTCTGTCTCACTTTTAGATACTTCTTCTTGAAGTCTAAGAATGGACTGTGCAATTCCTTTTTCACTATTAACAAGAAGCGGGATAAACAAAAAGTCTCCCTCTATATAAATCTTTTTCTTTTTGATTAATTCTTCAATCTGTCCTTCAATTTGAGCATAATCTAAAAGTTGATTTGATTTTTGATTTAAGTACTGTAAAGCACTTTGTAAGAGTTGCTTATGATAAACATAGGTGTGTCCTTTTTGAATGGCAATTTGGTCAATCACATAAAGCAAAGCCGCGCGAATTCGACGAGGATCATCATTTGAAACACCTAATCGTTTAGCCAGTTCATCTGCTTTAATAAAACCAATGCCTTCAATATCATCAATGAGTCGATATGGATTTTCTTGAATCATTTCAAGGGCTTGATATTGATATTTTTTGAAAATTTTCATGACAAGGCGCGGACTTAAATCGTAGCCATAAAGAGGAGCTAACACTTGCTCCGTTCCTTGCTGATCAACCAGCGTGGCATACAATTTATCCGCGAGCTTTTTTGATAGTTTTGGCACTTCGTCTAACGATTGTCGATTTCGCAAAATGACATCAACTGCATTTTCACCTAACGTCTCAACAATTCGTTCCGCTGTTTTTTGTCCAATGCCTTCAAAAATATCACTGCTTAAATAATGGACGAGCGAAGACTTTCCACGAACACTCACACTATCGTAAGCGTTCGCTTGAAATTGCCACCCATACTTCGGATGCTCAATGAGCTGACCGGTAAAACGATAATTTTTTTGTGGAACTAATTTCGGAAAATATCCAGAAACGGTCATTTTATAATGCGTCTCACTTGAATCTAATCCTAACTGATCAACGACTTTTTCATCCACCGTTTTATAGGCTTTTTTTAACTGTTCTTCGTTGCATTGATGTTCGGTCACTAAGACTGTTCCAATAGAGAAGCCGTTGTCCTCATTAAAAAATATATGATCTAAAAATATCCCTTGAATATAACTGGCTTCTCCCATTCACTTTTCATCCTCTCTTAATACATTCGACGCTCTCCATCTTTGAAGGCTGCTTCAATACGACCTCCACCTAAACAAACATCACCTAAATAAAAGACAGCCGCTTGTCCTGGTGTCACCGCACGAACAGGTTCTAACATGCGAACTTTTAACGTCTCATCATCCATCCATTCTAACTCGACGTTAACATCTGGTTGACGATAACGGAATTTCGCGGTACATGTCATGGTTCCTGTAAATTTATCAGTTGGAATCCAGTTCACATTTGAAACGTGCGCTTCATCGGCATACACATATTCATGATCAAATCCTTGTCCAACATATAAAATGTTTTCTTTTAGATTTTTTCCGATCACAAACCAAGCGTCTCCTTGACCACCAATTCCTAATCCTTTTCGTTGACCAATCGTATAATACATTAATCCGATATGCTCACCCATTACTTCGCCATCTAACGTTTGCATTTTTCCAGGTTGAGCAGGTAAGTAGTTTTGTAAAAATTGCGTGAAGTTACGTTCCCCAATGAAGCATACACCCGTTGAATCTTTCTTTTTCGCTGTGGCTAAGTCCATTTTCTGTGCAATCTCACGAACTTCTGATTTTTGTAATTCACCGACTGGGAATAACGTTTTACTTAATTGAGCTTGAGTTAATTGACTTAAGAAATACGTTTGGTCTTTATTGTTATCCACACCACGTAACATTTTTACTTCTTCACCGTGTTCAACGCGTGCATAGTGCCCCATCGCAATATAATCACAACCTAAATTCATGGCATAATCTAAAAAGGCTTTGAACTTAACTTCTTTATTACACATAATATCCGGGTTTGGCGTACGCCCTGCTTTGTATTCATCTAAGAAATACATAAACACGCGATCCCAATATTCTTGTACAAAGTCCACTCGGTGAAGTGGGATTCCTAACTGATCCGCTACCGCTTTTGCATCCATATAATCCACTTCTTGAGGACAAACATCGTCATTAACCGTTGGATTCCCTAAAATATCTGAGTTAGCTGCGCTATCCCAGTTTCTCATGAACACCCCTTCGACTTCATAGCCTTGTTCTTTTAATAAATAAGCAGCAACCGATGAATCGACACCACCTGACATCCCAACAATCACTTTTTTTCCTTTATTTAAATTCATTCATTGAACCTCCAATATTACTTTATATCTCTTTAACGTCTAACAGACGGCATCATTGACAAGCAAGTTTAATATAGTATCGTGCATGAACATGATGTTCTATTCTTTATTATAAGCAAAAAGTTCAAGATAAGCAATGCTTGAGGATTTTCGACACCACACTCATCAGGTAAAAAAAGAAGACAGCTAAACTGTCTTCTTTTAATTAACGTTTTCCTTTATCGTAAGGTTCTCCAGCCGCTTTTGGACCGACAATATTACGACTGAAAATCATTAAGGCAATAATTGTCATGATGTATGGTAAGGCATTATAAAACTCCATCGGAATTTCAAATGATTTTAATGTATCGTTGATTAATGCTAATTGTCCTAATGTTTTCATAAATCCAAAGAAAAATGAAGCAAATAACACCGACCAAGGATTCCATTTTCCAAAAATTAATGCCGCTAAAGCTAAGAATCCAAGTCCCGCTACTGAACCATTAAATTCATTCGATGTCGTAACAATGATAATCGCTCCTCCAAGACCCGCTAAAAATCCTGAAGCTAACACACCAAAATAACGCATTTTATAAACATTAATCCCCATTGAATCCGCTGCTTGAGGATGTTCTCCACACGCGCGTAAACGTAATCCAAATGATGTTTTAAAAATAATATACCATGTTAAAACGACTAATCCTAACACAATAAACGTCGTTAAATACATCTTACTAAAAAATAGTGGACCGATCACTGGAATGTCTGATAAAACAGGAGCATCAAATCGAGACACACCTTTAATGATACTAATGTTTTGTGATCCTGTTAACGTACGTGCTAAGAAAATAGTTAAAGCAGGTGCTAATAAGTTTAACGCTGTTCCTGAAATAACTTGATCCGCTTTTAAATTAATACTTGCATACGCATGTAGTAATGAAAAAGCACATCCTGCAAGACCACCTAGTAAAATCCCAATCCAGATGATTGAATCTTGTCCTGCATAAAATTGATTAATAAAGAACGCTGTCGTGAAGCTTCCGATAATCATTAATCCTTCTAAACCAATGTTGACAACTCCACTGCGTTCACTAAATAATCCACCTAATGCCGTCACTAACATTGGAGCTGTGAAGGCTAAGGCATATGGCATCATTGAAACTAAAAAATCCCACATTATTTCACACCTCCATCTTTTTTCTTAGAAGCTACTTTTTTAAAGAAGCTTTGGATTAATAAAGAAATCGCTGAGAAATAGATAATCGTTGAAATAATGATATCAATTAACTCACTTGGAATATTACTCATGGCTTGCATAAATGCCCCACCAACTTTCATAAATCCAAATAAAGCAGCTGATAAGAAAACACCGATTGGTGTGTTTAACCCTAGTAACGCCACGGCAATTCCATCGTAACCTTGCGTTGGTAACACGCCAACTTTAATGTGGTTTGTGTATCCTACATAAAATGTTGCTCCGGCTAACCCTGCTAATACCCCAGCAATAATCATTGAAAGGATAATATTTCGAGTCACCTTCATTCCGGCATAGTGAGCAGCATCTTGATTATATCCAACCGCTTTTAACTCATAACCAAACGTCGTTTTTTCTAAAACGAACCAGACGGCAAAACAAGCTAAAATGGCTAAAATTAATCCTAAGTTAACCGCTGATCCACTAAAGAATGACGTCATCCATTCTGTTTTTAAAGAAGCTGTTTCTAAAATCGTTGCCGATTCTGTTGAATATTTTCCTGGGATTAACACTTTAACGGCGTATTGTACACCCCAAAGCGCAATATAGTTCATCATAATTGACGTTACAACTTCATGAATTTTGAATTTCGCTTTTAAAAGTCCGGGTACAACCGCCCAAGCCCCACCAGCAATCATGGCTCCGATCACAACAACAACTAAATGAGCGATACGTGGTAAATCTAACGTAACCCCTAAATAAACAGCGGCAAATCCACCCACTAACATTTGTCCTGGAACACCGATGTTAAAAAGTCCTGTTCTAAATGCAAAGGCAACAGACAGACCTGTTAAAATCAGTGGTGTCATTTGTAATAAACCATTTCCAAACTGTTTAAAGTTACCTGATAACATTCCTTTAAATCCACCTTGGAATAAGTAGCTAAATCCTTCAATTGGGTTATATCCTAATAAAAATAAAACAACAAACCCAACCATAAATCCTAAAATAACTGATGCAAAAGGCGATAACTTCTTTTGAACAGCATCATCTGATAAATTAAAATTAATTTTTTTCATTACTGCTCACCTCTTTCACGTCCGGCACCTGCCATTAATAATCCGATCTCTTGTTCATTTGTCTTAGCTGTTTCGACAATTCCAACAATTTCTCCTTCATAAATAACGGCGATACGATCCGAGACATTTAAGATTTCATCTAATTCTAATGAAATTAATAATACACCGCGACCTTTATCACGTTCAGCAATTAATTCACGATGAACATACTCAATGGCCCCAACGTCTAATCCACGCGTTGGTTGAGCAGCAATTAATAATTTAGGTGAGCGTACCACTTCACGAGCAATAATAGCCTTTTGTTGGTTACCTCCAGACATACTGCGCGTCGTTGTGATACTTCCTTGACCACTACGAACATCAAAACGTTCAATTAACGTTTCTGATTGTTCACGAATGGCTTTACGATTTAAAATACCGTGTTGGCTAAATGGTTTTTGATAATACGTTTGTAAAATAAAATTGTCTTCTAATGAATACTCTAAAACTAATCCGTGCTTATGACGGTCTTCAGGAATATGGCCAATTCCTTCTTCTGTTCGTTTACGAACTGACATTTTACTAATATCAACACCCGCAAGCTTAACCGTTCCGCTATCCGCTGGTTTTAATCCGGTAATGGCTTCAATTAATTCTGTTTGTCCATTTCCTTCAATTCCAGCAACCCCTAAAATTTCACCTTCACGTACAGTTAATGAGAGTTGTTTTAACGCGTCAACCCCACGATTATTTTTAACACATAAATTTTCAACTTCTAAGACTGGTGCCCCCGTTTTAGCTTCTTCTTTGTCTAGTTTAAACGTAACTTTACGTCCAACCATTAAATCCGCTAAATCCTGCTCCGTTACCTCGTCAACGACAACCGTTCCGATTCCTTTTCCTTTGCGAATAATCGTACAGTGTTTAGCCACCGCTTTAATTTCTTTTAATTTATGAGTAATAATAATGATTGATTTTCCTTCAGCCGTTAATTGCTTCATAATTTTCATTAAATGTTCAATTTCTTGTGGTGTTAATACGGCTGTTGGCTCATCGAAAATTAAGATATCAGCATCACGATATAACATCTTTAAAATTTCGACACGTTGTTGCATCCCGACTGAAATATCTTCAATTTTTGCATATGGATCAACGTGTAAATTATAACGTTCTGATAATTCAGCGACACGCTTAGCTGCTTGCTTAATATTAATACGTCCACCAAATAGTTTAGGTTCATTTCCTAAAATAATATTTTCCGTTACTGTAAAGTTATGAACTAGCTTAAAGTGCTGATGAACCATCCCAATTTTTAAATCTGTTGCGACGTTGGGATCCGTTATTTTCACTTCTTTTCCTCGTACTTTAATGCATCCTCCATCTGGTTGATAAAGTCCGAATAAGACACTCATTAGCGTCGACTTTCCAGCACCGTTTTCTCCTAAAAGGGCATGAATTTCTCCTGGTTCAACTTGTAAGGTAATATCATCGTTAGCTTTAATCCCTGGAAATTCTTTTGTAATATTGAGCATCTCAATAACATATTCCATAGTTTTACCCCTTTCTGCAATTAATGTAATGTCCTCTTTACCTTTTGATTCTTGTGTCATTTCGGGATGTTTGAATCGTTTTATATTAGAGTATTCTTTTTTAGAGTATAGGGAAATCATTATTTTATCCCCATTCTTATCTATTATAGGATAATTTAAACGCGATTATCAACTATAAATAGCGAATTTTGTAAAAAGATATCTATTTTTTCAAAAAATATACAAAACTATCTTTTAATAACGTGTGATGAAATTTTTAAATTTGTATAAATGAGCGATTTCCCCTTGTTTCTCAGGAATTAAGATTAATACTTGAATTTTAACGTTGTGATTAAATGAGGACGCATTCTCAACGACAGTAGCACTTGATCAGAAAGAATAAAAAAAATACGCAAGTTTTACTCGCGTATTTTCTGTGAAAGAAACAATTATTTTCCTTCTAAATTTAAATGACTTGCATCAAAGTTTAACTCTTCTAACATTTTTTCAACATCTGCTAATTCCGTTGGAATGACAAGTGTTCCTTCTTTAATTAATGCAAAAACGTTATCTGTTTGTGTTTGTGTTTCTTCAGAAAGGTTAGGGTTTTCTTCTGGTAATCCAACTCCGTCATTTTTTGAATCCATTGTAATAACTTGTCCACCAACGAACTCACCATTTACTAACTCATCAATTTTATCGTAAGCTGCATTATCAATACGTTTAATTGCTGATGTTAAAATAACTGAGCTTCCATCAGAAATAATTCCCTCATCGTATTGATCGACGTCAACTCCGATCACGTAAACCTCTTCACCTGCTTCAGCGCGTTGTTTAGCTTCAGAAATAACACCATTTCCTACTCCACCTGCAGCAACGAAAATAACGTCGATTCCTTTATCGTACATTCCACCAGCTTGTGCTTGTCCACCTGTCACATCGTCAAATGTTCCGTTGTATAAGTAATCAGCAACTTCAACAGTCGTTCCTAAATTTGCGTTCGCATAAGCAACTCCCATGACAAAACCATATCCAAATTTTTGTACGGCCGGAAGAATCATCCCACCAATAAATCCAACTTTTCCTGTTTTTGTTTCAAGTGCCGCCGCAACTCCTGCTAAAAATCCTGCTTCTTGCTCAGCAAAATAAATTGATACCGTATTATCAGCAACTCCACCAGTTGGTTGTCCATCAATTAAAACAAATTTTAAGTCTGGATTTTCAGATTGTAATTGTCCAATTGCTTCCTCGAATTTGAATCCTGGAGCAACGATCATTTCATTTCCTGCTGCAATTAAATTGCTAGCCGCTTCTAAATAATCTTGTGTTGATTCACCTGTTGGTTGAATATATTGAGAAACAATTGTTCCCTTTTCTGATTCATAACGTTTAATCCCGTTCCAAGTCCCTTGGTTAAATGACTTATCGTCGATTGTTCCAGAGTCTGTCATCATCCCAACTTTAACTTTTGTTGAATCATTATTCTCACTTGTTCCACAAGCAACTAATCCGAATGTTGCTGCAACAGCAACCGTTAACATCGAAAGTTTCTTTTTCATAATTTGTATGGCCTCCTCATAATTACTACCTCTATAGTTTAACAAAATTTGTAAAGCATGTAAATTATTTATTTTAAAAATATGTTGTTTTTTTGTAAATATTCATCGTTTGTTTCATTTTATCTCATCTCATTAACGTCTTTTTAATTCCTAGTCCTCTCAAAACATACAAGGAGTGCTCATTTAAAAGAACACTCTTTTGATCCTATCTTAAAAATTACTATTTGAGTCCATATACTCCATTTCATTTGAAAATGAGTTAATGTCTTTTGGAGTCGATGAAAGCTTAGCACAGCATTTCTTCTATATAGACCATCACGCCTGGAGGGCACCACAATAAACGAAAATAAACGGTGCAT
>artificially_reared_2__coassemble_271_pt1 | contig 31088 bp, 25 predicted proteins | sample artificially_reared_2__metabat2_low_PE_015 | metagenome-assembled genome bin artificially_reared_2 | reverse complement strand
AAAAAAAGAATAAGGCATGACTGCCTTATTCTCCTCTAAAAGGTGAGTTTTTCAAGAAATTTGGATTAATTTGTTGGTCGATTTCATCTTCATCATCGTCGTCACTATCCATATCACTTTCGACTGGACCTAAGATTGAAACGCGCATTTTTGTTTCTCCAATGACCTCAACCACAATTTCAAATTCTACCTCAACCACAATTTCTCCATCTTCAATTCGAGCGTCTACACAAGTTGGTTGTTGAATTGTTCTTGCGATCACTTCATCACCTTCGTATAGGCAATCACGAATTGTACGATGAACATTAACTTGGTCATCATATTCAATTGTTTGACGAGCTACTTCTGTTTGCGTATTGTCAGCAAATGAATACCAAACGTTAATGTCATAAACACCTTTTACAGCAACAGAATTATCACATTTTCTTGCTCCGAATTTATGATTAATAATCCAGCAACCTAAAATACTATCTGCTGGACTTCTCAAATCATTAAGAGGCGATGTGATTTTAAATCTTTTTTTACCTTTTCCAATTACAGCTTTAGTTACAATTTCACGAATATCATTCATCCTAATACCTCCTCACTGATACTATATTCAGCTCTTGACCTATTTGATACTTAATTAAATGACTTTATGAGATTTCATTCGAGAAAAAAATCCTACCTTCTCGTGAAGCTCTCCGACATCCATCACCCATTCATGTCTCATTATGTAAAATTAAAAAACATCTTAGCTATTCACTAAGATGTTTATTAACCTTATATTGTATGATATGAGTCATAGTTAAAAAGAGTTCATTTAACTCAATTTGAGTTTGAATATATTCATTAAACAGTGGATTATCATAAAGCTTGGCTTCAATAGCTTTTAACTCAGCCTCTTTTTGTGAAGAAGCATTCGTTTTTCCATAGTACTCTAGTTTAATCAACTCTTTTTGCTTTTGAATATAGTCATCGTATAATCCCAAAAGTTTATCATTTTGATGAACCTTTTGGGTTAGCTGACGATAACGCTCTAAAACAGGATCCGTTGATAGTTTCTCTTTTAACTTTTCAAAAGAAGGTAAATTAGTTTGTTTGTTCATCGTTAACCATCTCTCCAGCTAAATGCCATGTTTTAGCTTCGGTGATTTTAACTTTAACGATTTGCCCAATTTTCGTTTCATCGCCTTTAAAGTTAACTAATTTATTATGGCGTGTATATCCAGCTAACATCGTATCATCGTTTTTACTTGTTCCTTCAACTAATACATCGACGACTGTTCCTTCAAAACGTTTATTTCCGTTGCGGAACCCTCGATTAATTGCTTCATTTAAACGATTTAAACGATCTTTTTTATCTGCTTCTGGTACATTGTCTTCCATACGTGCAGCTGGTGTTCCTTCACGTGGTGAGAAGATGAATGTGAAGGCTCCTTCGTATCCAACCTCTTCTACTAATGATAATGTATCTTGGAATTGCTCTTCTGTTTCACCTGGGAATCCAACAATAATATCTGTTGTAATAGATACCCCTGGAATCGCTTCTTTAAGATCACGAACTAATTGTAAATACATTTCACGTGTATATTTACGATTCATACGCTTTAATACGTCATTATTTCCAGATTGAACTGGTAAATGAATGTGCTCCATTAAGTTTCCACGTTTTGCTAATGCTTGAATTGTTTTTTCATCAAAATCACGTGGGTGTGATGTCGTAAAACGAATACGAGGAATATCAATTTTATGTAAATCGTCTAATAAATCACCGAATGTGTACTCACGATCTTTAAAATCTTTTCCGTATGCATTAACGTTTTGTCCTAATAACGTAACCTCTTGATATCCTTCAGCTGCTAAATGCTTAATTTCTGCAATAATATCTTCTGGCATACGGCTACGCTCTTTTCCGCGTGTATACGGTACAATACAGTATGTACAGAACTCATCGCATCCATACATAATATTAACCCATGCTTTAATACTTCCTTGACGTGTACGAGGCATGTTTTCAACGATCTCACCTTCTTGAGACCATACTTCAATTACACGTTCTTTCCCCATTAATGCATTATGAATATATTCTGGTAAGCGATAAATATTATGTGTACCAAAGACTAAATCAACATGTTGATATTTCTCCATGATTTGATTAACTACTTTTTCTTCTTGTGACATACAACCACATACCCCTAAGATTAAGTCAGGGTTCGTACGTTTTAAACTCTTTAATCGACCTAATTCACCAAAAACACGATTTTCGGCATTCTCACGAATTGCACATGTATTTAAAATAATTAAATCTGCTTCCTCGTGTGAAGTTGCTTTTGTATAACCTAACTCTTCCGCAATCCCAATAATAGCTTCTGAATCATGTTCATTCATTTGGCAACCATAAGTTTGGATTAAATATTTTTTACCTTTTCCAATGTTTTTAATTGAATCTTCAATCGCAAAATCACGGTGAACGTTCGCTTGCTCACGGCTACGTTTACGTGCACTATTAATACTTGGACGTTGGAAATAGCGACTATAATCTTTTTCAGCTTTTGGCTGATTAGCTTGCATTGTTAATTCTTTTTGTTGTTCATTCATCCTTATCACCTATATCTTAAAGCTTTAATTATCAACTACATTCTCTATGTGACAAAACACGAGTCACTTGCTCTATTATACATTAGATTATATAGAATAATCAACTCATGTCCATCTCACTTCAAGACTATGGAGTTAAAAGGATTTGATTAAAAAAGCTAGTGCCTAACTAAGCACTAGCCTTTTCTTATTAAAAAACTATTGTCTTGACTCAACAATAAGCTTGATTGCCGTACGCTCTTCACCATCAATTAAAATATCGGTAAACGCCGGAATACAAATTAAATCTTTCCCTGTTGGTGCCACATATCCTCTAGCAATGGCAATAGCTTTCACTGCTTGATTTAATGCTCCTGCTCCAATTGCCTGAATCTCTACAAGTCCTCTTTCACGAAATGCATTCGCTAAAGCACCTGCAACTGAATTAGGATTAGATTTTGATGATACTTTTAATACTTCCATACTAGTCCCCCTCTTTTGTGTTTTACATAGTAAGTCTATGCTCCCCCATCCTAATACATGACTAAATTTTATAAAGTTGATTCTTTCTTCAAATTAATGCGTTGAATTGAAGAGGCTTTTCCTGTCTTTTCATTAACATCAACTAAAACGGCATTTAATTGTGCTGATCCTTGTTCTAATGCATTAAAACGTATCGGTAACCCTGTTATAAATTTATTAATCACGTTTTCACGTTCAACTCCAATAACACCATCTAATGGACCTGTCATTCCAACATCTGTAATATATGCTGTCCCTTTAGCTAAAACACGTTCATCTGCTGTTGGAACGTGAGTATGTGTTCCAACGACTGCACTTACTCGTCCATCTAAGAAATAACCCATTGCGATTTTTTCACTTGTTGCCTCGGCATGAAAATCTACAAAAATAATATTAGTACGTTTTTTAGCTTCCTCAACTAATTCATCTATTTTTTCAAATGGACAATTAATCATTGGCATAAACGTACGTCCTTGGATTGAAATGACAGCCACTTCATATGAGTTAAATTTGACAAAAGTTAATCCCTTTCCTGGATTAGATGCTGGGAAATTAGCCGGACGCACTAGCTTATCCGTCTCATCAATAAAATCAAAGATTGAGCGATTATCCCACGTGTGATTCCCTAGTGTCACCACATTAACTCCTTGTTCTAATAAAAACTTATAATATTTTTCATTAATTCCTTTTCCATGAGAAATATTTTCTCCATTTGCAATAATAAAGTGTGGTTTATAAGTTTCTTTTATTTTAGGTAATTGCTCTTGGATGATTTCACGTCCTAGCGATCCGTAAATATCTCCTATAAATAAAATTTTCATTCTATCAGCCTTTCTAGTCGTTCCTTTAATAAGTTTTATAAATTTAGTATACATATTAAAGAGCTATTAATGTCAACACATTAATAGCTCTTTAATCCATTAATTGAATTGAATATTTTAGCGTGCCGTTTCTACCGCACGAGTTTCACGAATAACTGTGATTTTAATATTTCCTGGATACTCAAGTTCATTTTCAATCGTTTGACGAATTTCACGTGCCACACGATGAGCTTGAACATCATCAAGTTGTTCAGGAATAACTGCTACACGAACTTCACGTCCTGCTTGGATAGCAAAGGCTTTTTCAACCCCTTCAAATCGACAAGCAATATTTTCTAATTGCTCTAAACGTTTTACATAGTTTTCTAAAGATTCACTACGTGCACCTGGTCTTGCTGCTGAAAGTGTATCGGCAGCAGCAACAATAACAGCAATTAAACTTTGTGGTTCACGATCACCATGATGTGAAGCAATTCCATCAATAACAACTGGATGCTCACGATAACGTGTCGCTAACTCAATTCCAATTTCTACGTGGCTTCCTTCCACTTCATGGTCGACAGCTTTTCCGATGTCATGTAAAAGCCCAGCACGTTTAGCTAACTTCACATCTTCTCCGAGTTCTGCCGCGATAATTCCAGATAGGAAAGCAACTTCCATCGAATGTCTTAATACATTTTGACCATAACTTGTTCGATAATTTAAACGCCCTAAAATTTTCATTAAGTCTGGATGTACTTTTCCAATTCCTACTTCAAATACAGCATTTTCACCATATTCTCGAACACGTAAATCAACTTCACGGCGTGTTTTTTCTACAATTTCCTCAATACGCGCTGGATGAATTCGACCATCCTGCACTAACGTTTCAAGAGTAATACGTGCTACTTCACGTCTGATTGGATCAAAGCACGATAAAACGACAGCTTCAGGTGTATCATCAATGATTAAATCAACCCCCGTTAACGATTCAATCGTACGAATGTTACGCCCTTCACGACCAATAATACGTCCTTTCATTTCATCACTTGGTAAGTTGACTACATTGACACTGTAATCACTTGTTTGCTCCGATGCATATTTTTGAATAGCTAAGACAATTAATTCTTTTGCTTTTTTATCTGCTTCTAAGCGTGCTTTTTCTTCTTCTTCCTTAATGTACTTAGCCACTTCATGAGACATTTCATCCTCAACTCGTCTAAAAATAATATCACGAGCTTCTTCTGTTGTTAATCCAGAAATTTCAACTAATTTTTGTCGTTGTCCTTCTAAAGTTTCTTCCACTTTGCTTTCAAGTTCTTTTAGTTCGAGTTGTTTTTCGGCGATAGCTTCATCTTTTTTCTCAAGAGCAATTTCGCGCTTCTCTAGGTTTAAAATACGACGATCGATCGTCTCTTCACGTTGTACTAGACGCTCTTCTAAACGTACAAGTTCTGTCTTTTTTTCCTTAATGTCACGTTCTGCATCAACTTTAAGTCTTTGGACTTCTTCTTTCGTTTCTAAAAGTGCTTCTTTCTTTTTCGATTCAGCTTCTTTTTCAGCTTTTGAGATTATATGTGTTGCTGTTTGTTGCGCTCTCTCTAACTCAGCTTCATACACTTTCATTCTCATAAAATACCCAATAACTAACCCTATCCCTACTAGCAAAATGGAGATGATGATTTCTAATAACACACGTCCACCTCCAATTATTTGATATACAATTATCCGCCATAGACTATTAACGGTTCTATAGTTTGAAGATAATTAGTATTATGATATAATACTACATTCTTTATTTTAATATTATTGTAATAACATGTCAAGAATTCCACTACAATCTAAAAAAAAGTGTCTCAGTTTTACCTGAGACACTTTTTTATTCTTCTTCTAACATCATTGGTTCATGTTCTGTTGTAGAGATGTTTAATTCAGCACGAATTAAATCAGCAATTTCTTCCATAATAAATGGATTTTCTTTTAAGAACAATTTCGCATTTTCGCGACCTTGTCCCATTTTCTCACCGTTATATGAATACCAAGATCCACTTTTTTCAATGATATTGTGTTCAACCGCAAGGTCTAAAATCTCACCTTGTTTTGAAACACCCTCACCATACATCACATCTACTTCAACTGATTTAAATGGTGGGGCAACTTTATTCTTAACAACTTTAATTTTCGCCACATTCCCTACAATATCTGTTCCTAATTTAATCGTTTCTCCACGACGAACTTCAAGACGAATTGTTGAATAGAATTTTAACGCACGTCCACCTGGTGTGACTTCAGGATTTCCAAACATAACCCCAACTTTTTCACGAACTTGGTTAATAAAGATCGCAATCGTCTTTGTTGTATTAATAGCACCTGATAATTTACGTAACGCTTGTGACATTAAGCGGGCTTGTAACCCAACATGTGAGTCACCCATCTCACCTTCAATTTCAGCACGTGGAACAAGTGCAGCAACTGAATCGACAACTAAAATATCAATAGCTCCACTTCGAACTAAAGCCTCAGCAATTTCAAGCGCTTGCTCACCTGTATCAGGTTGCGAAACTAACAATTCATCCGTATCGACACCTAGTTTAGCAGCATAAGCAGGATCTAAGGCATGTTCTGCATCAATAAACGCTGCTGTTCCACCCGCTTTTTGCACTTCGGCAATCGCGTGTAAAGCAAATGTTGTTTTCCCTGAACTTTCTGGTCCATAGATTTCAATGACACGTCCACGTGGATAACCACCTACACCTAGTGCGGCATCTAACGCTAATGATCCAGATGATACGACTTCAATACGTGTATCTGTTTTTTCACCTAGTTTCATAACTGAACCTTTACCGTATTGCTTTTCAATACTTTTTAAAGCTTGCATTAAAGCGGCTTCACGATTGTTACTCATATTGTTTATCCTCCAATTTCATATATTTATCTAACATTAACATACCCATTTTATCGTCAATTTCCTCGAATTAATTTTAATAATAAACGATATTTTATTTAAAAGCAACAAAAAAGCGAACAAATTTTCGCTTTTTTTATTTGGCACCATCAAAAATATTCATATTTTTATAAATATATTCAACACCTGAAGCTACTGTTAAAACAACGGCTAAGGCAACAAACACTCGATCAACCGGCCAATTAAATAACTCAAATGGATAATTTAATAATAATAAAGTCGATATCATAATAAATTGCACAACTGTTTTAATTTTACCCAGCCATCCCGCTGCAATCACGACACCTTTCGCAGCTGCAATCGTTCTAAATCCTGTCACAATAAATTCACGAGCTAAAATAACGAATACCACCCAAGCAGAAATTAAACCATTCTCAAGTAAAATTAATAACGCAGCTGTTACTAATAATTTATCTGCTAATGGATCCATAAATTTTCCGAAATCAGTGATTAAGTTATATTTACGAGCGATGTATCCATCAATGAAGTCAGTAATCGCAGCTAGTAAAAAAATAACTAATCCTAAAAGATTGGCATAAGGAATAGGATAGTTATTAACCCATACTGTATTCATCATTAAGTTAGGAATATAAAAACAAACAATAAAAAATGGAATTAAAATAATACGTAATAAAGTTAGCTTATTTGCTAAGTTCATTTTCTCTCACCTACTCAGTTTTAATATTAATTTTGATATATTGATGTGGAGTTGTTGGTTCAAATTCAACAGCCTCATCATTCACTGTAATTTTAATAGCTGTAGCATCGCCAACATTAAAATCTAATGTTCCAAACTGATCACTTGTAATCATTTGCTCAAATACTCCACCTGCTTGATAAGTCTCTCCTGCGATCAAGCTTTGTTCATCTAGTGTCACACTTAACCAACAAGGTGCTATAAAATCAAGCTTTAATGCGGCTTCACTTTCGTTAGTGACTAAATCAAACACGACCTCTTTAGCATCTTGTGAAACTTTTGAAATAGTTGTGATTGATTGTTTTTGATTTGATTCTAGTTCATCCTCTACATTTTGTTGAGGTAAGGCATTTGGTGTCGGATCAGTTGAGGTCGAATCATTAGCGTCTCCTACTAGATTTGAGGAGTTTGGATTTTGAATGACATGATTATTTCCTTCATCGGAACTGACGTTATTAATAATATCAATTACATAAAAAACACCTAAACCAATGACTAAAACAGCACATACGATTCCAGCAAGACGGCTCAAATTACGATTACGCTTTTGAACTTTTTGTTTTTGAACCTTTACTTCAACCTCTTGTTGGATTTGTGTTCCATAAAATCGCTGATATAACTCTTCGACATTTAATGATAAGTATGTCGCATATTTTTTAATATACATTTTCAAATAAAACGTATCAAATCGATCAAAGTTTCCACTTTCAATATTTTTCAAATGTTGAATTGGAACTCCAATTTTTTCAGATACATCTTCTAAATCAAGATGGCGTTGTTGACGTTCTTCACGTAAATAATTCGCTAACTGTTCATTATTTTCTTTATTTGAAAAATTCATTTCAGCACCTCCCATAAACATCCATTCAACAAAACTAAACTAATAATAGCATACCTATATTTAATAAAAAAGTAAATAGAGGCATTTTTTTACATAGCCATCTGAGTTTTTTACTTCTTATTGTTTTAAATTCACTATAAATCATTCATAGGTTTCGTTATTTCAACTAAAACATACATCATCAATAAGATATTAATGAAAAAAGCACAACTCATTTGTTGTGCTCTAATTTTTAATTTTAATGCATAAATAGCAATCTGTAAGCCATGTTCTGTACCGTTGTACTCAAGCGGATGCCTCCTTGTACTCAGGTGGTAATTATCTGTCTGTAGAGTTAAACTCTACCTCCCATATGCGTTCATTTCCGCTTTAGGAGTGCCCCTACCAAATTTGGGTTTCTCACTCGCGGGGTTTACCCGTTCCACGTCTCTCGTTTCCAATCGACATCGTCACTGTGGCACTTTTAAAGGTACTTATACCATATCTTTCGACTTAGGTATGTTCCCAGCCGTCAACTAATCATATTAGTTGCCCTAACTTATTGTTTCGTTAGGCACGAACACTACAATCATCTCAGATTGTGTGAGCATGGACTTTCCTCACCATCATAAATGACAGTGCAATTACCCAACTGCTATCGGAATAATATTATTACAAAAAACAATAAAAAAGTCAAATGTAAATAATAACCATTTTGGTTAATAATGTATGAATTCGTGGTGAAACATCATGAAAGATTAGCTTTTTTTCCTATTTTTTGATAAGATATACACTTAGGAGGTGTATAATCCTATGATCAACTATCCTCATAAAAAGAAAATAACACTTACTAGTGAAAAATCGATTTCATTTGGAAAACGAGGAATGTCTTTTGAGGATGATTTAACTAAATCAAATGAACATTATTTAGCAGCGAATAAAGCTGTCATTCACAAAAAGCCAACTCCTGTTCAAATCGTTAAAGTCCATTATCCTAAACGAGCCGCTGCAGTTATTACTGAGGCGTACTTTAGAACCCCATCAACAACAGATTTTAATGGGATCTTTAAAGGACATTATATTGATTTTGAAGCAAAAGAAACTTCAAACGCAACGATTTTTCCTTTACAAAACTTACATGAACATCAAGTCAATCATATGATTGAGGTTAAGAAACATGGTGGAATTACATTTCTCCTCGTTAAGTTTTCTAAATTTAATGAAATTTATTTGTTACCTTGTGAAAACCTTGCACAGTTTTGGCAAGAATATAAATTAGGTAATAGACGCTCGATTAAGCGTGAAGAATTTGCACAGTATGGAACATTAATTCCTGAAGGTGCCTTTCCAAGAATCGATTACTTAAAAGTGGTTGAAGAACTTTTCTTATAATCGTAAAGGCGGTGACTTAGATGCAGAAGAATAGTAGTAAAAAATTTGCTCTCACCCTGCTCCAAGCTATTGGAACTATCTTTAAATCATTCCTATTAGTTGGGCTACTAGGGGGAATCGCAGCAATGATGATTGGGAGCTTCATCATTTTAAAAACAATAGAAACAGCTCCTGAGCTTGATATTTCAAAAATTTATGCAACGGAATCAACAATCATCTATGATAAAGACGGAAATATCATTGATGAACTTGGAATTCAAAAACGTGAGTGGGTCTCTTATGATGAAATCTCTCCTGTCTTAATCGATGCCATTGTCGCAGTCGAAGATTCAAAATTTTATGAACACGCAGGTGCTGATTGGCCACGCTTCATCGTTGCACTCTTTGCGAACTTAAAATCTGGAGATTTTGATCAAGGAGCAAGTACATTAACGCAACAGTTAATTAAACAAACTCACTTAACTAGTGAAAAATCAATCGATCGTAAGATTAAAGAATTATACTTATCTATCCAAATTGAAAAAGTGCTAACAAAAGAACAAATCATAGAGGCTTATTTAAACTATTCTCCATTTGGAGGTAGCGTCAATGGAATTCAAAAAGCAGCTGAATATTATTTTGGTACAACAGCAGGTGATTTAACGCTTTCTCAGGCTGCAACATTAGCAGGACTCGTTCAATCACCAAATAGATACCGTCCAGATTTTTATCCGGATGCAGCTGAAAAACGCCGTGATACCGTATTAAAATTAATGGTCAAACACGGATATATCACAGAAGAGTTAGCAACACTAGCGGCTGCTGAACCAATTACCGACTTATTAGTCTATACAGAATCTGAAACAACAGATAAAACAAAATATCAATCGTATATTGACGCTGTTTTAAGCGAGGTTGAAGAAAAGTATGGTTTAGATCCTTATGCCGGATTACAAATTTATACGAACATGGACCCTGCTGCTCAGTCATTAGTTTACGACATTCAAAATACGAAGGATTACGTGAACTGGTCAAGTACTGATTTAAATACAGGAAATGACATTCAATCAGGTATTGTCTTTTTAGATACTGAAACGGGACAAGTTCGAGCAATTGGTGGTGGAGCAAACGAAACCGGTGCTGTTCGAACGAAAAACTTTGCAACGCAACTTCAACGTCAACCTGGTTCAACGGCAAAACCAATCTTTGCTTACGGGCCAGCTATTGAATATTTAAAATGGGGAACAGGAACAACCGTTGATGATGAGTTATATGCTTATCAAGATGGAAATATTGTTCACAACTATAACCATATGTATCAAGGTCGTATGACAATTCGATACGCATTAAATAAATCATTGAATGTTCCAGCCGTTAAAGCGTTTAATGCTGCCGGATCAGACAATGTTAAAACATTTGCTGAAGGTCTTGGATTTGATTTTGGAGATGATCCACTATATGAGGCAAGTGCTATTGGTGGAGTCGAGTACGGTTTTTCACCTTTATTAATGGCTGCTGCCTATGCTTCATTTGGAAATGGCGGAATTTATAATGAACCTATTACCATTGAAAAAATTGTGACAAGTGATGGAATGGTAATTAATGCTGAACAAGAGTCACATCGCGCCATGAGCGAAGAGACAGCCTATTTAATGACCGAAATGCTTCACTCTGTTATGACTGATGGAACAGGAACAAGCGCCAATGTAGGTGGAATGTATTTATCAGGAAAAACAGGAACAACCAATCTTTCTCCACAAGATCGTGAATCTTATGGTTATCCATCAAATGCCATCCGTGACTCATGGTTTGTCGGATTTTCTAATTATTACACGGCAGCTATTTGGACTGGATTTGATAAAAATAATGAGGGATACATTACTCAACGCACCCAATCCTATCCTTGGGTCGTGTTTAAAACATTAATGTCTCGCTTAAATCCATCAGGTTATGTTGAACCAACTCGTCCAAGCAGTATTCAATCATATAGTATTGAGCTTGAAAGTGGAACTAAAGATGGTGAAGTTCAAAGTCCATCACAGTTTACACCGAGTCAATATATCGGAAGTGAGTTATTTATTAAAGGCTATGGACCAAGCGGTGTCTCAACTCGTTTCCAACAGTTAGATACACCACAAAACTTTACTGGATCATATAATGGTTCTAACTTAAGTTTCTCTTGGGATCATGTTAAAGGCTATACGTTAACAGAATCGGAAATTAATTCTAAAATTAGTTACGCTGCTAACTTAGCGACAAATGCAACAAAAATTAGTCAAATCACGCCTCCAAATCCATCTGAGTCCCAACTTCGCATGATGTTAAAACAAATTCAGACGATTGGACAAACAATCTATGATATTTTTGCAACAGATTATGCAGGAAATGAAGTTTTAATTGGATCAACAACGGATAATTCGTTCAGTACTGATGTTACAATCGGTGAAATGTCTAAATACAGTGATTTCTATGTTCGAGCTCGTTATGAAAAATCAGGAGCACTAACAAGTAACAACTCGAAAGCAATTACAGTAGACTGTGATAACTGTTCAAAACCAGTAGAAATTCCAAATATGAAGGAATGGACGAAACAGCAAGTCGAAGATTGGGCTTCATCAAACGGTGTGACGGTTTCATACACCGAAAAACCAACCACTGAAGTCGCAAATGGCTTAGTTGTCTCTACATCACCAGCAAGTGGAACATTACTTCCTGGAGAAACATTAACAGTTACGCTTGCATCAGCAAAATTAACTGTACCAAATTTCAAAAATGAAGCGGACTTCATTAGTCAGTATCAAGCTTGGGCTTCATTAAATTCAATCACTGTCTCAGTTGTTGAAGAATATCATGAAACGATTCCAAGTGGTGGATTTATCGGTTCTAATCCAGGTATCGGTTCATCTATCACACCAGGATCAACGTTAACTATTACAATTTCAAAAGGCTCTTCAGGTAATATCTCTTCACCAGAAAACACACCTGATTCTGATCAAGAAAACGATGAAGATTAGGAAAAGAATGAAGAATAATATTTCAAAATAAAATTTATCTCAAAACCTTAGTGAGACGTTCTCACTAAGGTTTTTTTTATATCCTACTCCTTTATCGATGAAAAAAAGAACTCATCAAGTGATGAATTCTTTTTTATATTTTCTTTTTAAGTAGACGCTTACCTTCCTTACAAGTAGAAAATAATGGACACGTTTCACACTTAGGATTTTTTGCTGTACAGTGATAGCGTCCAAAAAAGATCATTAAATGATGGGATTTTGACCATCTCTCTTCTGGGATTAAACGCATTAACTTATGTTCAACGTCTAAAACGGTATCGTCTCCTTTAGCAAATCCTAATCGTTTAGAGATGCGATCGACATGTGTGTCGACCGCAATACGTGGAACGTTAAATCCAACAGATAAAATCACATTCGCCGTCTTTCGTCCAACACCTGGTAGCTTGACTAACTTCTCAAATTCATTCGGTACAACACCTTTATAGTCTTCTAGAAGCATTTTACATAATGCTTGAATATTTTTAGCTTTGCTACGATAAAGCCCAATCGTCTTCAAATCTTGTTCGAGCTGTTCAAGCTCAACAGCTAAATAATCATTTGGTGTTTTATATTTTTCAAACAATGTCTGAGTCAATTTATTGACACTTTTATCTGTCGTCTGTGCTGATAATAAGACGGCTAATACTAGTTCAAATTCATTTCCAAAATTTAATTCACAATGTGCATCAGGAAATAATTCTTCCATGACATCGATCATCTCAGCTGCTTTTTTCTTTGATATCATGATGTTCTCCTTCATTAATTATTCATTCATCCAATCATAATAGAAATTAGGATCAACAACCGGTGCTTGTGCCGATGTTGTAGCTGCCGTTTGTTTACGTTGACGAAAAGCAATTAACTGACGTTTTGCTTCTTCAATCGTTGTAATATTTTTCTTTTTCCATTCTAGTAAAATCTTATCAATGTAACGAATAGATTTAATTTGATAAGAATTCATTTCTTGAATCGCTAATTTGATTAAATCCCCATTAAAGTTATCTTCTGTCATCCATAAATGAATGGTCTCAATATCAAGTGGACTTAAAATTCCAAATTCTTGCTCAATCATTTTGAAAATTTCTTCTCGTTGAGTCGACTGTGATTGATTTTTCTTTTGTTTTAAATGTTTATTTATTTTTTCAAATAACGGTAAAATAGAGTATTCTTCAAATCTTTTACCCTCAGTGTCAGTTTGACTAGTTACTGAAACATATTGACGTTCGACAAGGCTAATAAATAACAATGAACAACTCGCATCATCTATCGTCATATGAGTCGAAATATCCGCAAATGTCCAATCTCCTGGTTTAGTTTGAATTAAGCGAGCTAATAAAACTAAGAACACATATTCTTGTTCATTTAATCCTAATTCACTATAAATGGTTAACAATAACGTATTAAAATCTAATAAATTATTTTTCCATAATTCATACATTTGAATCTCTCCTAGTTGATAACGAATTGTAGTACGATGTCACCACTTTGAGCGTCCACGATGACATACTCTTCTCCACGAGTTGATGAAATTTCAACTTCGTAGACTGGTTTTTCATCATATATCCCTAAATAATAATGCGTCACCGTTCCTTGATGTGAAGCGAGTGCTTGCTTAACGGCTTGTTGTGCTGTCATTAGATCCGTCACTGGGTAACTATACTCAACAACATCATCTTTAATGAAATAATAGTATTCTAGGTCAGTTGTTAGAAGGACCTTAGCGACATAATAAGATTCCATTCCGCTGTACTCTGAAATTTCTAGTACTTGGTCAACCTCTGGTAAATTTGCTAATGATTTTTGATAAGTCATTAAGTGCTTATTCTGCTGTAAAACGTATGAGGCAAGCATAATAAGCACTGAAGCAATGATGACCATGATAAACAAAATAATTCGCCTTAATCTTTTATTCTTTTTTTTCATCTTTAACTCCTTGTTCATAGGCTTTAATAAATTCAATAATCGCACTTTTTTCGTTAACGAGTTGATTCATTACAATCTCATATTCTATCATCTCTACTAATTGTTGAATCCATGGACCTTTCGGTCGATCAATTAGTGTCGTTATTGTTTTTACATTGATTGCTAAATCTTTGCGACTTTGAATCGGTAACATATATGTTTTATAATGTATCTGCTTTTGATTTAAGAAACAAATGAGTTCATGATATAATTGCGCCCACTCTTCTTTATATTGATATAAAAAATACGGCATCGGTGTCTTGTTAGCTATCGCTTGAGATAAAACACTAATGCATTTTCTTTCCTCACGAGAAAATGGCCAGCTCATTAAATACGAATTGAGCTCCTCTAATGACAAACTAGCTAGTGTGAAAAGTAAAATGGGATGAGTTAATAAGTTAAAATTATATCCTTGGTAGGACGATAACGTGCTTAATCCGGGTAAATAATTTAACAGTCCAATATCATATAGATAACTCATGGCGTCTTGCCTAAAATCACCTTGAATAATGCCCTCTAATTCCTTTTTCACACGCTCTTTTGAAATATTTTCAATCAAAGAATTAACTTGTTTCATTCCTTCTAATGTCTTTTGATCTAAATTAAAACCTAACTTAGATACAAAGCGAATCCCACGTAATATGCGAAGAGGATCTTCGGTAAATCTTTTCGTGGAATCTCCTACACACTTTAAACAACGTGACTTTAAATCAACTAACCCGTTCATCGGATCATGAAGATATCCTTCACTATCTTGCGCGATTGCATTAATCGTAAAATCACGACGTTTTAAATCCTCTGCTAATGAAGACGTAAAGTGAATTTCATTTGGATGACGATAATCACTGTATCCTGTTTCTACGCGAAATGTCGTTACTTCAACGGGAAATTGATCCATCATCACAGTGACCGTTCCATGAGCTAATCCTGTGGCAATCGTTTTTTCAAATAAAGACATAACGACATTTGGTGTGGCCGACGTCGTAATATCAACATCATAAATTGATCGTCCAAGTAACTGATCACGCACCATTCCACCCACAAAATATGCTTCATATCCCGCTTCATTTAATGTTTTGAGAACCTTTTTCCCAACTGTCAGTAACTTCATCTGCAACACTCCGTCTTTAAATTATACTCTTCTTATTATACTTAACATTAAAGCGGATAATCAACTCATAGCCTACTTTTATCATAAAAAAAGCCTTCAATCGAAGGCTTAATCAATTAAATGTTGTAATCCATACACAAGCTCCTGTAACTCCTCAACTTTTCTAATCGCAAGGATAATTCCTGCTTCAAATGAATGTCTGGTGTTTGATTGATGAATCAATTCAAGAATTTGAAACTCATCACTAACTAACACTTGATGTTTAGCTAAAACACCTGGCATACGGATACTGTGAATATGTGTTGTTTCTAGTTCACGTTTTAGTGCACAATCAAGTGTATTAGCTATATAAGTTGCAGTTCCAGAAGGTTGATCTTTTTTATTAACGTGATGATATTCTACAATTTCAAAGCTTTTAAAATAACGAGAACAAATCTCCGTAAATTTATTAATTAAAATGGCTCCAATTGAAAAATTAGGAGCTATGACTCCTTTACCACCATATTTCTTTGCAACTTCTTTTAAATAATCAACGTCTTCTTTGTTAAATCCCGTCGTTCCGATAACAATGGCTTTTCCTGCTTTCAACATCTCTTCTGATGCTTTCTTTGCGAATGTATAAACTGTAAAGTCAACGTACACATCAAACTCCACTTCTCGTAACACTTTATCAATATCGTTATAAATGGGAATTTCCCCATCTAATTTTTCTAATTCACTAATTCCCGCTACTAACTCTATTCCTTCTTCTGATTTCAAAGCTTCCGCTAGAAAGCTTCCCATCTGACCTTCAAGACCACCAAGAACAATCCGTTTCATTATATCACTCCTACATTTCCTATTATTTCTATATATCAACAGAAATAAAATCTGCATCTCTCACGAAACACTCAATAGTTGATAGTTGTGCCGTGAATGGCTGACGATAGTCTAGTTAAAAGTTTTTCACAATGTAAAAAACTTATCTGGACTTTATAGTTTATTTTATTTTAAGTTTCAATAAACGTGATATAATAATATATAAAATGGAAAAAACATAGGAGGTTTGTCGTGTCAAAAAAATTAATCAAACAATTAGGTTTAATTGCTCTTGGAACAGCTTTTATGGCATTTGGTATTATTAACTTTGCTGTAACTAATCATATGGCTGAAGGGGGATTTACAGGTGTAACAATTATCTTATATCATCTATTTGGAATTAGCACAGGAATTAGTAATTTACTGTTAAATATCCCAATGCTAATCATTGGTTACCGTCAATTTAGCAAAAAAGGATTTTGGTTAACCATTTATGGAACAGTCATGTTATCGATCTTTTTAAGTTTATTTGAAATGCTTGGACATTTAATTCCTCCATTACCAAACGATATGATTATTGCTTCACTTGGAATGGGTGTTTTAGTTGGAACAGGACTTGGACTTATTTTTAATGCAGGTGGAACAACTGGTGGTGTTGACATCATCGCTAAAATTGTAAAAGATAGAATCGGAATCCCTATGGCACGTACGATGTTTGCCTTTGATGCGATTGTCATCGGAATTTCTATGATTATTTTCTTATCGTTTACAAACGCTATTTATACAATTATCGGGTTATACATTGCTGCTCAAATCATCGATCGATTCCAAGCGGGATTCCGAGCTGGACAAGAAGTTTTAATTATTTCAGATAAGTTTGAGCAAATTGCTGATGCCATTCATCATCAAATGAATCGCGGGGCAACCTTTATTCATGGAATGGGATCATATAATAAAAGTAATAAAACAATTATTCTAACCATTATTAATAAACGTGAGCTAAATCCTTTAAAAGAAATTATTTATGAAATTGACCCACAAGCGTTCGTCAGTGTGAGTCATGTCTATGAAACACTAGGAGAAGGATTTACCTTTGATTCTAATGGAATTCCTTACTTTGACTAAAAGCGACTAAAAACTTAGTCGCTTTTTTTATGAATATTCAACTCTTCTCTATTTTATCATATCCTTTTTAACACTTATAAAATAAGACTTATTCTAACAACGTTAATTAATTTGATTTCAATTAATTTCTCATTGGTAGAAAAATTTAATATATAAATGATAAAAAAAGTCATCAATCCCTAAAAGATTGATGACTTTTTATTAATCACGGTTACGTGAATTAAAGATCATAACTAAACGTAATAACTCAGCAATAGCAACAACTGTTCCTGCAACGTAAGTTAAGGCAGCTGCCGTTAAGACTTTACGTGCCCCTGTTTTTTCAGTTTGATCATATAAAATATTCATTTCTGATAACTGTGCAACAGCACGAGTTGAGGCATTAAATTCAACTGGTAATGTGATGACTTGGAATAAAACCGTCACACCTACCATGATGATTCCTAAAAATAAAAATCCTGTACTTTGAGCAAATAATCCAATTAAAATCGCTAAGTATCCAAACTTATTGGCAAAGTTAACAATAGGAAATAAAGCTGAACGGAATTGCAGCGGTGCATACGCGTTAGCATGTTGTATCGCATGTCCACATTCATGAGCAGCTACCGCTAACGCTGCAATCGATGTTCCATGATAAATATCTCGAGATAAACGAACTGTTTTTCGAGTTGGGTCATAATGGTCGCTTAAGCGTCCACCTACCTCTGTTAAATGAACATGCTGTAATCCATTACGATCTAAGATACGACGCGCCACATCCGCTCCTGTTAATCCTGATGATGCACGAACACGTAAGTATTGATTAAACGTTGATGATAAATAACCTTGCGCAAGCATTGGCACAATAAGTGCGATTAATAAATAAATGATATAAGAAGAATCATATCTCATTCCATATCCACCGTAATAACCATATCCATATAAGAACATTGTTTAATCACCTCTAATAAATCTTATTAAAATTTATTATACACCTTTTTAAATCTTTTAACGTTATTTTATAAAACGTTTTTTCAACTTTACACAACTATTCCATTAAATTATCTAAAAGTTCTCGAGCAGGCGTTAAACTTGAATCAAGACTTAAGATTTTCTCAAGTGTCTGAACAGCTTCTTCACGGCGCCCTTCCTCCATCAAAAATTGAGCATAATCGAATAAGAAATCAACATTATCGCCATAATTCATCAATGCCTTCTCAAAACTAGCCGCTGCCTCATCATAATCTTCTAACTCTAAAAATGCAATCGCTAAATCCCAATCAAATCGACTATCAAACAATCCATTTTCTTCGTAATGCTTAATATTTTGGACAACCTCTTCAAAATCCTCTAATGCTAAACAAATACGATTACTACGTAGTGCTGATTCTAAGTCTTCTGGATCTAAGTTTAATGCCTCGTAGTAAGCATCTCGAGCATTTTCTAAATCTTTTAATTTTTCTAATGCCGCTCCTTTTAAGAAGTGTAACTCAGCGTTAAATTCATTATGTGTGATTCCTTCTTGAACCATTTCAAGTGCTTTTTCAACGTCTTCTTCTTTTAAATAAATTTTTGCAAGTAATGGATAGATCGTATCATACGTTGGATCTAATTCTTTTAGGTCATGAAAAACATGTTTAGCTAATGACTCATTGCCTACCTGATAAGCAAGGAATCCTTTATTAAACAATTGATCCGTATTCAGTTGACCAAAATATTTTTCTGATAAACTAAACTGTTCTAATGCTTTTTCAAATTCTCCAACGTGACTATAACAAGTCGCTAAACGATCATACACATTAATCTCAGCATTTAATCCACACTCAATTAAATCTAAGTATAAATTTAATGCTTTTTCAAATTCTCCAATGTGATGATAAAATTCGGCATAAGCTAATTTAATTAAATCATTTTGCGGTTCTAACGCTAATGCTTTTTTCAATTTATCTTCTGCTACTTCAAATAAACCTTGTGCAATATACATATCAGCTTCTAGTAAAAGAATGCTTGCGTTTGTCTCTTCATCTGCACCGGATAATAAATCTAATGCTTTTTCATCTTCAGCTAAATCCAAATATAAATCAGCTAAAAAAGTTTTTAAATTCACTTCATTTGGATATTTCACTAATAACGGCTCTACTAATTCAATAGCCTTTGATACATGTGCCATCGCGGCGAAAATTTGAGCAATAATGAAAATTTCATCATCATTTGCATCAAACGCAAAGTGTTGCATCTGTTCCATCACTTCTTCAGTTAATTGCCCCTTCTCATATAACTCAATAAAATATTCAATTGACATCTAATACACCTCTATCTTCTTTATAAAAAAGTCATTTATCTGTTTAAGATACTTTATCTAATAAATGATTTAAGTGATCTAAAAATTCTGGATACGAAATGGCCATGGCTTCAACATCTTTAATCAATAATGGTTCATCGATTAATAAAGATGCAACACACAACATCATGGCAATCCGATGATCTTTATAACTAGCAACTGGCGCGGCTTTAAAAGTACCCATAGGAGTTCCAGTAATAATCATCCCATCAGATGTACTTTTTATATTAGCTCCAATCGCCTTTAACTGTTCAACCGTCACATCGATGCGATTTGTTTCTTTAACTTTTAATTCTTCAGCATTTTTAATGACGGTGATTCCATTGGCACGAGTAGCAAGTAAAGCTAAAATAGGAATTTCATCAATTAAGCGAGGAATTAAATTACCTTCAATCGTCGTTGAAACTAAATCCTTTGTATATTTCACACGAATATCGGCAACGAGCTCTTTTCCAAAGTAACGCTCATTCGTCAAAGTCAGATTCCCTCTCATTGCCTGAATGACATCAATAAGTCCTGAACGAGTTGGATTAATTCCTACGTTTTCAATCGTCACGTCACTTCCAGGTACCATTAATGCAGCGACGATAAAAAAAGCCGCGGATGAAATATCACCCGGAACATAAATATCTCCTGGTGTGACAGGGCGTTGTGGTCCGTTGATTGAAATCACTTGGTTCACTTTATTATAGACAATTTGAAAATCTTCAAACATCTTTTCCGTATGATCGCGCGTTTCAATCGGCTCATGAATCACTGTCGTTTTATTAGCTAACATTCCCGCTAACATAATAGCAGATTTAACTTGAGCACTTGCAACAGGAAGTTCATAAGTGATTCCCACTAACGATTGACCCGTAATAGTTGCTGGTAACGTCGAATCATTGGTTAATTCAATTTGTGCTCCCATTTGTGAAAGGGGCTGTGTCACACGTTTCATCGGGCGTTTAGATAAGGATTCATCTCCTATTAATGTAAGGGTTGTCGATAAGTTAGATAAAACCCCCATTAATAAACGAGCAGTGGTTCCAGAATTTCCGGCATCTAAAATCGTCTCATCGTAGTTAAAAGCATCCATTCCGGGACTCGTAATGATTAATTCATTATCTTGAAGCTCAGATTGAACACCAAATTGATTGAAAATTTTCAATGTACTCAAACAATCCTCACCAAGTAATGGATCGTGAATGACCGTTTTCCCTTTTGCTAAACTACTTAAAATAATGGCACGATGAGTAATTGATTTATCTCCTGATACTTTAATCGTTCCTTTTAATGACATCTTTTCACCTCTTCTTTCAATTCCTTTAAAATAATTGATCTATTTTTAAAACCATAAATATATAGCATGAAGAATCTTCTTCATTAAGTCAACATTGGAAGAATATTAAAATCTTTTCATCTCTTGACGATACTGCCCGACTGCTTCAATTAAGTTAGACATTTGATTCGATTGAAATTCTTCTAAAATTTCTTTCGCTAATTCATAGGCTAGCACTGATTCTAGTACCACTCCAGCAGCAGGAACCACACAGCTATCTGAACGTTCAATCATACTTTCACAGACCTCTTTTGTTTCAATATGAACAGAATTTAATGGTTGATATAACGTTGGAATCGGCTTAATCATCGCCTGAATAACAATCGGCATTCCATTAGTCATTCCCCCTTCAAAACCTCCATAATGATTACTCATTCGGGTAAACTGTTGATCATAAACAATTTGATCATGAACCTGACTTCCAAACTCAGAACTTGCCATCATCGCATCACCAAAATAAACGCCCTTAACCGACTGGACCCCCATAAAAGCGGCTGCAAGTTTAGCGTCTAACTTACGATCAAATTGAACATAACTTCCTAAACCAACTGGTACATTTTCAGCAATGACTTGAACAATTCCACCGACTGAATCTCCCTTTTGCTTGGCCTCGTCAATATGTTGGCACATTTGAATAGAAATAGATTCATCAACGCAACGAACAGGAGAATGAGTGAGATTTTCTTTAATCAAAGCGATCGTATCAGGATAATTGGATACATTTACTTTACCGATTTGTAAAACATGAGAAATGACTTCTATATCTAGTGCTTTTAAAATTTGCTTAGCTACTGCCCCAACGGCTACACGAATAGCTGTTTCACGCGCTGATGAGCGTTCTAATACATTCCTTAAATCACGATGACCATACTTCATCGCACCGACTAAATCAGCATGTCCTGGTCTTGGAACTTTTTTTATCTCATAATCACAATCCGTCACTGGTTCAATCGCCATGACCTGTCCCCAGTTTTTATTATCTTTATTCTTAATGATTAAGGTAATAGGAGAACCTAACGTGATTCCATGGCGTACACCACTAGTAATTTGAACTTGATCAGTCTCAATCTTCATTCGATCACCACGACCATATCCTTGTTGACGAATCCCTAATTCCTCATTAATCATTTCCGCTGTTAAAGCAAGACCGGCAGGCACTCCCTCAATAATGGCCGTTAATTGTGGACCATGCGATTCTCCACTACTTAAATAACGCATCTAACTACTCCTATCCTTTAATTAAATTTAAAACTTCTTGGCGCATGGCTAAATCTTCTTTAAAAATTCCTGTACTATAAATTGTTTTTGTTACGGCTCCAGGTTTTTTAATTCCTCGCATCACCATGCACATATGCTCAGCCTCAATCACAACCATCACTCCTTTAGAGTTAATAGCGCTTGAAATCGTATCACCAATTTGTTTTCCCATACGTTCTTGAAGTTGTGGTCGACGCGAAATAACATCAGTCACTCGTGCAATTTTACTTAATCCGACTACTTCATTATTAGCTGGATAATATGCGACATGAACTTTCCCGAAAAAAGGAAGTAAGTGATGCTCACACATCGAGTGAAACACGATATCTTGCACTAGTACATACTGATCGTATTCTTCACTAAAATAGACCTGTAAATGTTTAGCCGGGTCTTCTTGTAAACCTCTAAACACTTCTTCATACATACGTGCTACACGAGCAGGTGTATCAGATAATCCTTCACGATCAGGATTCTCTCCAACAGCTTCTAAAATCATTCTGACTGCTGTTTCAATTTTATTTTTATCGATTGACATATTATCACCTTTTTTTGCGCTTAAATTCGACATTTGGTATATATGCTATTTTACCATAATCTATCTATAAACCAACAACGTATTTCACCTTTTTACAGTTAAGGATATGAGGTACAAATTCTTATCTTTAAGACATTTTTACATTTCAGAAGCTCTGTAAAATTAAGACTAAGAATTCCTGTTCTAAGGAGCAAAGCTCTAATAGAATAATGAATTAAAAATTTTTAAAGATTGCATTTATTTTGGAATTAAAACTGTTTACTTTTTTTCTTCTTATAACTTCATGTCAACTAATCAATGGTATCCTAAGATTAGTCTTTCAAATTTAGTTTTTACCAAATAGTTAATCTTATCAATCAATAATAAAAAAGCATAGAAGCAGGATGATCACTTCTATGCTTTTATCATTTATTTAAACATGGACTGATATAACTCGACGTAACGATGAGCTGATGATTCCCATGAATAATCCCCCATCATTCCTGTCGTCATTAACTGTTGCCAAATCTCAGGCTTCTCATGATAATAATTTAATGCTCGACGAATGGTATATAACATGTCATGAGCGTTGTAGTTTGTAAAACTAAATCCATTTCCTTCACCTGTTTCTTCATTGTACGCATGAACCGTATCATTTAATCCCCCTGTTTCACGTACAATTGGAACCGTTCCATAGCGAAGTGAAATTAATTGTGATAATCCGCAAGGTTCATATAAGGACGGCATTAAGAACATATCACTTGCACCATATACAAGGTTAGCAAGCTGACCATTGTATCCTAGATAAATGCCTACTTGTTTTGGATACTTATCACGAATCCACTGGAAGTATTGCTCATATTTAGCTTCACCTGATCCAAGTAAAAAGAATTGAACATGATTATAAATCAACAACTCTTCTAAAATGTGAGTAATTAAATCTAACCCTTTTTGTGAGTCTAATCGTGTAACAACGCCAATTAATGGAATGTCACGATTAACCTCTAACCCAAAGCGACGCTGTAATTCTTCTTTATTTTTACCTTTTAGCGTTAATGTCTCAATCGTATAAGGAGAAGCAAGTGCTGTATCAACCTCCGGATCAAAAAGATCAACGTCAATTCCATTTACAATTCCACTTAAATCAGCCTCACGCATTTTTAAAATATGATTTAAATTTTCCCCATAAAAATCTGTTAAAATTTCTTTTGCATATGTCTCACTAACTGTCGTTACTTTATTCGCATACTGAATTCCTAGTTGCATATAATTTATATTTATATCATCAAATCGATAACCTAAATGTCGAACCGCATGAGAAGTAAACTGTCCTTGGAATCTTAAATTATGAATCGTATAAACGGTTCTTGTTTTGTAATAAAATGGATCTGCATAATAGCGTTGATCCATAAAGAATGGAATTAAGCCTGTTTGCCAATCATTTGCATGAATAATATCCGGTTGGAAATTAATATTTTTAAGTAATCGAAGCGTAATCTCACAAAACATTGCAAATTGATAATCCCGATCTTCGCATTCATAAATAGAATGACGATTAGAAAAAAGAGGTTCAAACATTAAATAATATTTAACACCTTCTAATTCCACACAGTTAATCCAAAAAAGTTTTCCCATGACATCTACATTTGTGACCCAGTAGGCATTTTTTAATAATCCTTCTGGAATTTGCTTGTATCCTGGTAAAATAACACGAACGTCATGACCTTGCTTAACTAATGCTTTTGGAAGGGCATAAGCAACATCAGCTAGCCCTCCTGTTTTAATGAATGGATAAACTTCAGATGCAACAAACGCAATTTTCATGCCTAGGCCCCCTTCGCAGGATACACCGTGCTACCACATGAAATAATTTGATCATTAAAGTCGGATTCACAAACGTGTGGAAAAATTCGGACATTACGTTCAATAATTGTTCCCTCTGGAATTTGCACACCTTTTCCAATCACATTTAGTCCACTTGATAAGACTTTTGGATTATCTTGGTTTGCACAAACGACTGTACCACGCCCGATAATACTTCCTTTTTTAATCACACAATCTTTATCAATAATAGCACCATCAATGACACATCCCTCTTCAATAATTGTATCATTCATAATAATACTATTACGGACAATTGCATTTGGATGAATATGAACACCTGGGCTAATCACACACTTTGTGACAGATCCTGCAATAATTGAACCGTTAGAAATTAAACTTTGGCATACTTGAGCTTTTGAACCAAATTTAGCAGTTGGTTTTTCTTCACTTTTCGTATGAATAATCCAGTCTTTATCATACATATCTAATCGAATTTTGTCGACCGTTGTTGTTAACTCTAAGTTAGCTTCTAAGTATGATTCATATGTCCCAACATCTTTCCAGTAATCTTTGAAGCGATAAGAATAAACATTTCCGTATGAAATTAAGTGAGGAATGACATCATTTCCAAAATCTAATCCTACTTTTTTCAAGTATTGTAATGTATTAATTAATACATCTGTTTTAAATACATAAATCCCCATTGATGCTAAATTGCTTTTTGGTTCTGCTGGTTTCTCAGCAAACTCGATAATACGTCCATTTTCATCATCTGTTAAAATTCCAAATCGTGACGCATCTTCCCACTCTACTTCTTGAGCGCAAACGGTTACATCTGCACCCGTTTGAATATGTTGTTGAATAAGTGGACGATAATCCATTTTATAAATATGATCTCCTGATAAAATTAAAACATTATCTGGATTTTTACGTTTAATAAAGCTAATGTTTTGTAAGATTGCATCCGCTGTTCCTGTATACCATTGATCAGATGAGTGACCTTCGCATGGCTGTAATAATGTGACTCCTGTGTTTTTACGATCAAAATCCCAAGCTTGACCTAAACCAATATGCTCATTTAATGATAATGGTAAATATTGAGTTAAAATCCCAATATCGTATATTTCCGAATTTGAACAGTTGCTCAATACGAAATCTATAATTCTAAATTTCCCCGCAAACGGAACACTTGGTTTTGCTCTTCCTAGCGATAAAATATCAAGTCGTGATCCACGTCCACCTGCTAAAATCATAGCTAAAGTTTTCATTAAAAAATCCCCCATTTCTTCCCTTTTAAAGCTGCATTGATTGAATTTAAACAATACATTCTTTAATATCCTAATACTATCATGACATAATTGGTATTTTTATCATCTTTTGTCATACAAATTATAAAAATCTAAATTTATAGTAACCCATTACATACACCCTTATTGTGTAAGCGTTTTATTTATGTTTAATATAGATTATTTTTAGTACTTGTTGTTTATTGTCATTCTTTCGAATTCAACTTTAACATAAAGCATATAAAAAAACTTATCGGCTTTAACCGATAAGTTTTTTATATTATGCTAATTCGTTTTCTTCTACAACTTCAACTTCATCAGAGAAATCTAATGCAGCCATACGTTGTAATTGGCGGAAACGACGTTGTGCATCACGACGGTTCGCTTCTAATAACTCTTCAGCTTGCTCTGGGTTAATTTTTGTAACTTGAGCATAACGAGCTTCACTCATTAAGAAGTCTTTATATTTATCCCAGTTTGGTGCTTTAGAATCCATTTGTAATGGGTTTTTACCTACTTCTAATAATTTTGGATCGAAGCGATATGTTGGCCAATATCCGCACTCAGTTGCTAATTTAGCTTGGCTCATTGAGTTAGCTAATCCACCTTTGATTCCGTGAGCAATACATGGTGAATAAGCAATGACAATTGATGGACCTTCATGTTTTTCAGCTTCCATTAAAGCTTTAATAACTTGTGCTTGATTTGCTCCATGAGAAACTTGAGCAACATAAACGTGTCCATAAGACATCGCAATGGCAGCTAAGTCTTTCTTCTTACCAGTTTTTCCTGCTGCTGTAAACTTAGCGATTGATGCAGCACGTGAAGATTTAGAAGATTGTCCACCTGTATTTGAGTAAACCTCAGTATCTAATACTAAGATGTTAACATCTTCATTGTTAGCAATAACATGGTCTAATCCACCGTAACCGATGTCATATGCCCATCCGTCACCACCGATGATCCAGTTTGATTGTTTAACAATGTAATCTTTTAAGTCTAAGATTTCTTTAACGTTATTATTATCTGAGTTTGCAATAGCAACTTCTAATTGTGGCGCTAAAGCTTTTGTTAATTCTCCACTATGACGGTTTTCTAACCATTTAGTAAATAATCCAGCTAATTCAGCATCAACTGTCTCCATATTTTCTTCCATTACGATTCCAATACGGTTACGTAATGTTTCAGCTGCAATATGCATACCAAATCCAAACTCTGCATTATCTTCAAATAATGAGTTTGCCCATGCTGGTCCTTTTCCTTCGGCATTTGTTGTATATGGTGTCGCTGGGAATGATCCACCATAAATTGAAGAACATCCAGTGGCATTTGCAATTGTCATACGATCTCCGAATAAACGAGTTAATAATGAGATATATGGAGTTTCTCCACATCCTGCACATGCTCCTGAGAATTCGAATAATGGTTGAGCAAATTGTGAACCTTTAACTGTTGTTTTAGGCATTAAATCATCTTTATATGTTACTTTATTGAAGAAGTATTCTGCACGTTCAACTTGTCCCTCTTCAACTTCCTCAGAAATTGGTACCATGACTAAGGCTTTATTTCCTTTTTTACCTGGACAGATATGAGCACATACTTCACATCCTGTACAGTCTAATGTTGATACTTGGATGCGATACTCTAATCCATCTAATCCCTTACCAATTGCTTTTAATGTACGTGTTCCTTCTGGAGCTTGTTCTTTCTCAGTTTCAGTTACTAAGAATGGACGAATAACTGCATGAGGACATACGTAAGCACATTGGTTACATTGAATACAGTTTTCTTCAATCCATTTTGGAACGAAGTTAGCAATTCCACGTTTTTCATATGCAGCTGTCCCATTTGGCATTGTTCCATCTGCATAATCAACGAATGCTGAAACTGGTAATGAATCACCTTCACTACGATTAATGACATCAGCAATTGTTTCAACGAAATGAGGACGTGTTTCATCCACTTGTACTTCTTCTTCTGGTAAGTTTGCCCATGCTGGATCAACTGCTACTTCAGTTAATCCTTCAGCACCTTTATCAATCGCTGCGAAGTTCATTGCGATGATTGCTTCACCTTTACGAGAATATAATTTCTCAACGTATTTTTTCATCAATTCTTGAGCACGTTCGTATGGCATGATTTGCTCATTTAATTTAAAGAATGCGGATTGCATAATCGTATTTGTACGACGTCCTAATCCGATTTCTTTAGCTAATGTAACGGCATCGATAATATATAATTTAGCATTTTTCTCTGCTAATTGTTTTTTGAAGCTATTTGGCATATGACTAATAACTTCTTCTGCTGTATGAACTGTATTTAATAAGAACGTTCCACCTTGACGTAATCCACTGATCATATCGTATTTTCCAATATATGAATCCGTTGAACATGAAACGAAGTTTGGTGTTGATACTAAATATGGCGCACGAATGACATCTTTACCAAAACGTAAGTTAGAACGTGTTAATCCACCAGATTTTTTAGAATCATATGCGAAGTAAGCTTGTGCATATAAATCTGTATTTTCACCAATGATTTTAATTGTATTTTTATTGGCACCGATTGTTCCATCAGATCCTAATCCGAAGAATAATGCCTCTGTTACATCATCATTTAATACCATGACTTCTTTATTGACTGGTAATGATTTAAATGTCACGTCATCAACGATTCCTACAGTAAAGTCATGTTTCATATCTCCTGCTAAGTTATCGTATACGGCAATGATGTGTGATGGTGTTGTATCTTTAGATGATAATCCGAAACGTCCACCTACGATACGTGGTGAGTTTTCACGTCCATGGAAAATTGAACGCACATCTAAACATAATGGTTCACTATCTGCCCCTGGTTCTTTTGTACGATCTAATACTGCAATACGCTCTACTGTTGATGGTAAAACATTAAAGAAGTACTCTGAACTAAATGGACGATATAAATGAACCGTAATAACCCCGATTTTACGTCCTTCATTTTGAATTAAGTAATCCACTGTTTCTTTAATTGTTTCTGTAATTGACCCCATAGCAACGATAATATCTGTTGCATCTTCTGCCCCATAATACATAAATGGTTTATATTCGCGTCCTGTAATCTTTGTGATTTCGTCCATGTAATCAGCAACGATTTTAGGAACTGCGTCATAATATTTATTTGAAACTTCACGCGCTTGGAAGTAAACATCATCATTTTGTGCTGAACCACGAGTCACTGGATGATTTGGATTAATGGCACGTGCACGGAACTCACGCACTTTATCGTAATCTAATAATTTTCCTAAGTGCTCATAATCCATGACTTCAACTTTTTGAATTTCATGTGATGTACGGAATCCATCAAAGAAGTGTAAGAATGGAATGCTTGATTTAATCGCTGCTAAGTGAGCTACCCCACCTAAGTCCATAACTTCTTGAACTGAGCTCGTTGCTAACATCGCAAATCCTGTTTGACGAGCTGCATAAATATCTTGGTGATCCCCGAAAATTGATAATGATTGTGCAGCGATAGAACGTGCAGAAACGTGAATAACTCCCGGTAATAATTCACCTGCAATTTTATACATATTTGGAACTTTTAATAATAACCCCTGTGATGCTGTATACGTTGTCGTTAATGCACCTGCTTGTAAAGAACCGTGTACTGTTCCAGCAGCTCCTGCCTCTGATTGCATCTCAACTAATTTTACAGGTGCACCAAATAAGTTTTTCTTACCTTGTGATGCCCATAAATCTGTATATTCTGCCATTGGTGTTGATGGGGTAATTGGATAAATCCCCGCTACTTCTGTAAATGCATAAGCCACGTGTGCTGCTGCTTGACATCCGTCCATTGATTGGAATACTTTAGACATAACATTAACCTCCCTGATTAAATCCTACTCAATAGAAATACTTTCATTATACTATACCTAATTTTTTAGAACAATGATAGTAAAATGCTTTTATAACTATTTTTAGTATTTTTTAACATTATAACCATAAATTTATGAATTATCATTCTCTCCTCCGAAAGAACTAATAACCTGATTGTAAATCGATCCATTTCATAGCTGTATATAGTAAATTAAGCTAATTTAGATCGTTACTTCATTTGTACATCATTAGTATACCTAATCTTTTTAAACTCTTAAAGATATATGCTTTTATTTTTAAACATTATAATCTTTTTATTTAAAATACATTTTTATGGCTTCATCATTCGTTCTTGGTAGGATAGTATTGATCGTATTTGTTTTTTTTACAATAGATTATATGTGAAAACTCATGAGCTTTATTCCTATTCCGTTTATTAAGAAATGATTCATCCTCGTCTTTGATGATAGTTTTTTATGAGATGAATTTTTTATCTATCGTTCAATCTAACTAATGTTTTATCACTTGTCACGAGAAGTAAGATTAATGATAATACATCTCCCCATGCATCCTATCATTGAATACTAACTTTAAAAGCTAGTCTAAGTTTAAATTGCTATTCGCCAAAACCCTGTAAAATAAAACATTATGATCAAAAATCTCATCTCATGTGCTGCTTCTTAAATCGCATATGTCTTTAGAGCCATATTTGAAACTCAACTTAACATCATATGAATGTATTTTATTTTTATTCTTTCATTATCAGCTTATTTTAAACAAATGTTACAAAGAACGTAACCACATCCATCTTTTTATTGCCGATTTCATTCGTTCATTTCATCTATCCCCCCTTCACTTCTAAAGCCATTTTATTTATATATATAGAAACAGAAATGTATTTCATAGTTTTTTAATTCAAATACTTGTGG
>artificially_reared_2__coassemble_265_pt1 | contig 31894 bp, 30 predicted proteins | sample artificially_reared_2__metabat2_low_PE_015 | metagenome-assembled genome bin artificially_reared_2 | reverse complement strand
GTTTTAAGTATTTTATCAACCTTCCTTGGAGATTGGTTATTAACGTTAGTTGATCCACGTATCAGCTTAGAAGAGAAAGGGGGACATTAAGCATGAGTGATTCAAGATTTGAGTTTGTCACACACGATGCAACAGCATCTGAACATATTGCAGCACCTGCCTATTCGTATTGGCGTTCGGTCGCACGAGGGTTTTTAGGAAATAAATTAACTGTCTTTTTATTAATTGTCGTTGTTGTGTTAACGCTAATTGCTTTTATTCAGCCTTCCTTTTCGGGCTATGATCCGATGGTATTACCAAATATTAATAAGCCTGAAATGCGCTTTTTAGGGATTTCAGCTCAGTTTCCATATGGAACAGACGGTTCAGGGAGTTCAGTTTGGGATGTCGTTTGGGCAGGAACCAAAACGTCTTTAATGGTTGGGTTTATTGTGACGACCATTAATACAGTGATTGGTGTCTTAGTCGGATCAGTTTGGGGATTTTCAAAAACGATCGATAAGTTTATGCTTGAAGTTTATAATATTATTTCAAGTGTGCCTTACATTTTAGTGGTGACGGTCTTACTTTATGCGATTGGGCGTGGATTTTGGCAATTAATTATCGCGATGTGTTTAACAGGTTGGTTAGGAACGGCGTATTTTATTCGTACACAAGTCATGATCATTCGTGACCGTGAGTATAACTTAGCGTCAAAATGTTTAGGAACACCAATTTTTCGATTAGTGACCCGTAATATTTTACCGTATCTTTTATCGGTTGTGATGACGAGTGTTTCACTTGAAATTCCAGCAGCCATTTCAACAGAAGTAACATTATCGTTCTTAGAGATTGGATTAAATGTTTCAATTCCATCACTAGGGCGTATGATTAATCAGTACTCAAACTACTTTAATGGATACCCACATTTATTTTGGGCACCTGTTTTAACTTTAGCTGTTGTAACCGTATCACTTTATTTAATTGGTCAAGCATTAGCAGATGCCTCAGATCCAAGAACTCACATGTAGGAAGGGGAGTGAGACGATGAGTGAAAAAGAAACTGTCTTAAAAGTTCGTGATTTAGAAATTAAGTTTAGAGTTCATAACCATTATTTAAATGCTATTCGTCGCATCTCATTAGATTTATATAAAGGGGAAACACTGGCAATTGTTGGCGAATCGGGTTCAGGAAAATCAGTTTTGATTAAATCTTTTACTGGAATGTTAGAATCTAATGGAATGATTACAAATGGAGAGATTATTTTTGAAGGTGAGAACTTAGCCACAAAGAAAAAGAATAGTGACTGGTTAGGCATTCGAGGGGCTAAAATAGCAACCGTCTTTCAAGATCCTATGACGTCGCTAAATCCTGTTCGAACGATCGGTTCTCAAATTGCTGAGGTCATTTTAAAACATCAAAAGTTATCTAAAAAAGAAGCGAAAGAAAAGGCAATTGATCTTATGAAACGTGTTGGAATCACGGATGCTGAAAAACGTTTTGGAGATTATCCGCATCAATACTCAGGTGGAATGCGTCAACGAATTGTGATTGCCATTGCCTTAGCTTGTCGTCCACAAATTTTAATTTGTGATGAACCAACGACTGCTTTAGATGTGACCATTCAAGCACAAATTTTACAGTTAATTAAAGATTTGCAAAAAGAGTATGGATTCACAACGATTTACATCACTCATGACTTAGGAGTGGTGGCAAACGTCGCAGATCGCGTGGTTGTGATGTATTCAGGACAAATCATTGAATATGGTGAGGTAGAAGAAATCTTCTATGAACCTGCGCATCCTTATACATGGGCTTTACTATCGTCCCTTCCACAATTAGGGACAAAAGGAACCGAACTTTTCTCAATCGATGGAACACCTCCGTCGTTATATAACGAAATTATAGGAGATGCCTTTGCACCACGAAATAAATTTGCCATGAAAATCGATTTTGAGGAAGAACCTCCTTTCTTTGAAATTACACCGACTCATTTTGCAAAAACTTGGCTACGTGATCCACGAGCACCTCAAGTCCAAATGCCAGAACCACTACAAAACTTACATGAAAAACTCGTCTCAGTTTACGGATCATTACAAGGAGGTGCAAGTTAATGGCTGAAGAACGTGAAGTATTATTATCTGTTCGTGATTTGGAAATAAAATTTAAAGATTTCGTTGCCGTTTCGGATGTCAATTTTGACATTTATAAAGGAGAAACCTTTTCACTCGTAGGGGAGTCAGGATCAGGAAAGACAACGATTGGTCGTGCGATTATTCGCATTAACGAAACCTCTAAAGGTGAAATCTTATATAAAGGAAAAAAAATTAATGGAAAGCTTTCACGAGACATGAATAAATATGTCGTGAAAAATATTCAAATGGTGTTTCAAGATCCAGCCGCTTCTTTGAATGAACGAGCAACGATCGATTACATTATCTCTGAGGGATTGATTAACTTCCATCTCTATAAAGATGAGGCAGATCGTCGACAAAAGGTCGTTGATGCTTTAACTTCAGTTGGATTATTGCCAGAGCATGCGACGCGTTATCCGCATGAATTTTCAGGCGGACAACGTCAACGCATCGGAATGGCTCGTGCGATGGTGATGGAACCAGAATTTATTATTGCTGATGAGCCAATTTCTGCACTTGACGTTTCTATTCGAGCTCAAGTCTTAAATCTACTCAAAAAACTGCAAGCTGAACGAGAGCTGACTTATTTGTTTATCGCCCATGACTTATCGGTTGTTCGTTTTATTTCAGATCGAATTGCTGTTATTCATAAAGGACGTATTGTTGAGTTAGCAGAAGCTGAGGAACTATTTTTAAATCCGTTTCATCCTTATACTAAGTCGTTACTATCGGCGATTCCTATTCCTGATCCACGACTTGAAAAAAGTAAACAGTTAATTGTATATACTGGAGATGAACATGATTATAGTGTTGATAAACCATCATGGACAGAAATTACACCAGGTCACTTTGTTTGGGCAAATGAAAGTGAAGCTAACGAATATAAAAAACAAGCAAAAACAAAATAAGCACACAAAAAACGGTTCAATGAACCGTTTTTTTATGTCTTTATAAGGATGAAGTCGAATATCTTATTAAAGAAAGAGGTGATTAATATGCAATTAAAACGATATAATCGTCAAAAAGCGATTGACTATGCCAGAAAGTGGGCATTAGATCGCAATCCGATTTATCATGATTATGAAAAATATGGTGGAGATTGTACAAATTTTATTTCTCAATGCTTACATGCAGGGGAGATTCCGTTTGATGAAAGTGGCAAAGACATCACGAAGAAGTGGTATTGGTATAGTGATTATTCAAGAACGCCATCGTGGACAGCTGCGGAACCATTAGAAGCGTATTTACTTGGTAATAATAAAAAGAACACGCAAAATTATGGAATTTACGCCTCGTTTTGTGACTATGAAGACATGGAATTAGGCGATCTTGTTCAAAAACGCATCAATGGTCAAATTACTCATACAATGATTGTCACATCAAAAGTATTAGATCGAAATGGGCGTATCATCGACTACTTAGTGTGCCAACATACGTATGACTTGAAAGATTTTCCACTCTCTCAAAAAGATGGTGTGTTAAGCTATATTAAAATTCACGGTTATTATGCGTAATCCTTTTAATGTCGATGTGTTTGTTTGATTTTATGAGGGTCAAATAGTATAAAAGTAGTATCAAATCTCACTTAAAATCAGTCATCATACCTTAAACTTAAGTTGTCATTAGATTCGATGCAGTAGCGATTGAAGCTTTAATTATAATCATTTAAGTTATTCGAACGAAAGGAGTACAATTGTGTTTTTATCAACACGAGTGATTTAAAAATTGAAATAGGTAGCTTCTGTCAGGCATGAATTTAGTGGATTGTTTTATACTAATATTGTCGTTATTCGACAAGAAAGTGAGGTTATGATAATGAGTTGTAAAACTAAAAATCATAAAAAAGCTGAAAAAACAGAAACTAATAATCAATGGGCAGGACAAGCCGCTATTGGAAATAGTAGCGATCATCAACAAAAAACAGAGTTTAGTAATGAGTGGGTTTCAACAAATAAATTAGCAACACAAGAAAACCCAAATAAACGCTAAATTTAAATGAGAAAGACACAAAATGCTAAGGAGTTTTTGACCATAGCGTTTTGTGTCTTTTTTTGTTATAATAAAGATAACAACATGAAGGAAGGGTGAGGACATGGAGCTATTTGTTTCGGATTTAGATGGTACTTTATTAAATAAGTCAAGCAAAGTTTCAGAGAAGAGTCGAATGATTATTAATGACTTAATTGAAAAAGGAGTTCAGTTTACAGTCGCGACTGCTCGTACACATGCGACGGTGATTGAGTTATTAGAAGGATTAGATATCCGTATGCCAATTACGATCATGAATGGGGTCGGAATCTATGATTTAAAACAAAGAAAATATTTAGAAATCGTTGATGTAGAAAAAGAAGCGGTTAAAAAAACATTAACGATTTTTGATGAGCTAGGGCTTGAAGCGATGGTATATGGAATTAAAGACGATCAATTATCAGTGTTTTATCGTCAAATGAATAACCATGTCTCAACCAATTTTTATGAGCAACGTAAAGATAAAACGTTAAAAAAATTCGAACAAATTGAACAATTTAACTCGATTGTTGAAGATTATCAAATCGTTAATATGTTAGTGTTTGATCGATTAGACTTAATTGAAGAAGCATATCGTCAAGTTCAATCAGTGGAAGGAATTACAGCGACTTATTATGCGATGCGTGAAGAAGGATTTGGATACATGGAATTATATAGCGCAGCTGCTTCAAAAGCTAACGGAATTAAAGCATTGGCGAAATACGCTAATTTTGAAAAAATTATTGGATTTGGAGATAATTTAAACGATTTACCAATGTTTGAGTTTGCTGATGAGGCTTATGCACCAGCTAATGCAGTTGATGAAATTAAAGCGATCGCAACAGGTGTCATCGGTCATCATGATGAAGACGCAATTGCACTTTATATAAAAGAACGTTACGAACGTCATCAAAAATAAAAAAAAAGGGATTTTGATTCTAAAAAGTCATGAGACGTTGAATCAAGATCCTTTTTGTTTAGCTTGCTTAAAAAATTTAAAATTAAACACCTTTATTTTAGTTAAGAAATGAAGGTTTTATTTCATGTCAATTGAAAGTGAAGATGAAGTAAGTCAATCGGAAGAACATAGGAGAGGTTCGCTTTAAAAGATATTTTTACAGTTTTTATCTAATAAATGGGATAGTATTTGCACAACCGTTTAAACTATAGTATTATTATAATAGTTGCATACGATTGGAGGAGATTGTAAATGGCTGTGTCAAAGTACTATAAAATTGAGGAAGCGAATCAAGAGATTGGGAACATTGAAATTCATTCACAAGTTTTTGAAGTGATTGCCCATAACGCCACAGCAGAAATTGAAGGGGTTTCAAAAATGTTTGAAAGTATCTCACAATCAATTGCCGATACTTTTAATAGTAAAAAACATCGTAATGGTGTTGAAGTAGAATTTGATGCAAACGGTTTAGTGATTGATGTGTATGTCAGCATAAAAGCAGGCTATTCAATTAATGAAGTAGCAGAAAAAATTCAAAGAAATATTCATCAAATGATTTATCATATGACTTCTGTAAAAACATCAGAAATTTACGTTCACGTTGTATCAATTGATTTTGATTAAAAAATAAACCACTGAAAGTGGTTTATTTTTATTTTTTTCCGCAATTTTTTCATAAATATGATAACATATATAGTTGAAACCTTTAAAAATAGTATACAATATATATAAGTAGCGATAAGTGTCTGAGATCAGAAAACTTTTAACGCTACAATAGGTTGTCTTAGTAGCTAAAAAACTGACAAGCGAAGTGTTGTTCTCATCAAGTGAATTACTTTTCGTTTTATATATAGTTGTAGCAGCTTAGAAGATTTGAATAGAAAGAGGGATTTTTGTGATTCGTCATGTATTACGTCAATTTGCAGTACAAACATTATATCAAATGGAAGTGGGGCAGATGACCAAAGAAGAAGCCATCGAAAATATTGAGTGGATGGTTGAAGGTTTAAAAGAAGAAGCTATGGAAGTAATGGCTGAAGAAGTAACACCACATCAGATCTTAGAAGTAGAACGTCAATTTACATTAGATGAGTTTTACTTTGAATTAGTGAATGGTGTTTTAACACATAAAGAAGAATTAGATCAAATCATTGATCAAAACTTAAAAGGTTGGAGTTTCTCACGCTTAAACAAAGTGGATAAAGCGATTTTACGTTTAGCAACTTATGAAATGAAATTCTGTCAAGAGACACCAACTAAAATTGTCATCGATGAAGCGTTAGAATTAACAAAAGAATTTTCAGATACTGGAGATGGAAAAGCACGTAGCTTTAACAACAAAGTATTAGATCAAATTAGTAAAAATATGGCATAGTAGGATGTGAGCAGATATGGAGGAAAGACAGCCCTTAACCGTTAAGGCGTTAACGAAGTATATTAAATTAAAATTTGATTACGATAAAAACTTACAAGGTCTCTTATTAAAAGGAGAATTGTCAAATGTTAAACGCCATTCACGAGGTCACATCTATTTCACGTTAAAAGATGATGAGGCACAAATTAATGCGGTTATGTTTGCAAGTGCCGCCTCACATTTAACCTTTGTTCCAACAGAGGGAATGCAAGTGGTTGTCAAAGGCCATATCACCGTTTATGAAGCGGGTGGTTCTTATTCTATGTATGTCAAAGAAATGACAGAAGATGGAGTTGGAAATCTTTATGTTGCTTTTACTCAAATGAAAGAATGTTTAGGTGCAGAGGGACTTTTTGATGCAAGATTTAAGCAGCCTATTCCAACATATCCGCAAGCCATAGGAGTTATTACTTCACCAACTGGAGCTGCTATTCGGGATATTTTATCGACGATTAAACGGCGTTTCCCGCTTGTTAAAGTTTATGTTTATCCCGCATTAGTGCAAGGCGAGCAAGCGGAATCTTCGATTATTTCTTGTATTAAGCAAGCCAATCAAATGAATTTGGTGGATACGTTAATTGTAGGTCGTGGTGGTGGATCGATTGAAGACTTATGGGCATTCAATAAGGAAGGCGTGGCTAGAGCCATTTTTGAATCAAAAATTCCGATTATATCAGCTGTTGGTCATGAAACGGATTTTACGATTGCTGATTTTGTGGCCGATCATCGAGCGCCAACGCCTACAGCAGCAGCTGAACTAGCTGTTCCAAACTTACCGGATGTCTTAGCTCATTTTAATCAACTCAATGTTCGGCTAAATCATAGCTTTAATACGTTGTTTGAACAAAAAAAGACGAAACTATTTCAATTAACCGAGCATTACATCATGAAAAATCCGCATGCACTATTTGAGCAACGACTCATGTATGTAAATCAATTAAGTGATAAGTTACAATTTGTGTTACAAGATCAACTCAATCGACACAAAGAGTTATTAGTGACGCATCATCATCGGTTAAGTCAGTTTAATCCGATGAGTAAAGTCGAAAGTTCTAAACAACACGTCACCTTACTGACTCAAACGATGTCAGGATGTATGACACAACGATTACTTGAACAAAAACAACATTATCACGTTTTACTAACTAAACTTGAAATGTTAAATCCATTATCAATCTTAAAAAAAGGATACTCTGTCGTTACTGATGAAAATCAAGAGATGATTACAACGGTTGCCAATTTATCAGTTGGTCAAACCGTGTCCGTTGTCTTAGAGGATGGAACGATTAAAGCATCAGTTGAAGACATTGTGTCAAAGGTAAACTAACCAAAGGGGTGAATTTGAATGAGTGTATCCAAAATGAACTTTGACGAAGCATTACAACAACTTGAACAAGTGGTTCGTCAGTTAGAAGCAGGAAATTTACCGCTAGAGCGTTCGATTGAACTTTATAAGCAAGGGATGTCACTTTCAAATGAATGTCATCAAAAGTTACAACACATTGAGTCCGAAGTTGCTAAATTAGTAGATCCATCAGGAGCAACGACTGATTTTGAGGTATCGGGGGAGTAATCAGTGTTAGCACAATATATTGCCAAACATAAAACACCATTTGAAGCATATTTGTTAGAGTTAATTCAAAATGAGTCCATTCCGGATCAGTTAAAAGAATCAATGATCTACTCGTTATCAGTTGGTGGAAAACGATTAAGACCTATTTTGTTGTTTGCTGTTTTAGAGACACTAGGCCTTGATCCAAAAAAAGGATACCAAACAGCATCGGCGCTTGAAATGATTCATACGTATTCATTAATTCATGATGATTTACCAGCGATGGATGATGATGAGTTAAGACGTGGAAAGCCAACTAATCATATTGTTTTTGGGGAAGCAACTGCTATTTTAGCTGGAGATAGTTTATTGACACATGCCTTTGAAGTGATGAGTCGTGACCAGGAATTAACGCCTCATCAACGCTTAACACTGATCGGGATGTTAGCACAGGCAGCGGGGCCAAGTGGAATGGTAGCAGGTCAGATGCTTGATATGGCCGCTGAAAATACAACAATTACACTTGAACAGTTAAAAGAAATTCATGCGAATAAAACAGGACGATTGCTTGAATTTTCAGTTGTTGCTGGGGCAATTATCGCAGAGGCTTCTGGAGAAGTCGTGGAGTTGCTTCGTCAGTTTTCTAAACATATCGGATTAGCATTTCAAATTAAAGATGACATTTTAGATGTTGAAGGGGACTGTGAATTAATTGGTAAGAAGGTAGGGAGTGACTTAGAAAACGGTAAAAGTACTTACGTTTCTCTCACTTCTTTAGAAATGGCCAAACAAATGCTAGAGGATGAAATTAAGCAAGCACTAGAGATTTTAGATCGCTTATCTAATGACACCTCGTTACTAGCAGCCATTGCCAATTACATTAAAGAGCGTCAAGCATAACATAGGGGGCGATTGTTAGATAATCGCCTTTTGTTATTTTTTTGAAAATGGATGCAAAGGGAATTAATAGGAAAATACGTCGAAATATGATATGATAAAGTTGTTATTATCAATGAAAAAGGTTAAATGTTTAACATAAGGTTGGAGTGATTAAAGATGTTTGACATCGAAAAAATTAAAGATCCTTCATTCATCAAAAAATTGTCAACTCCAGAAATGCAAGTATTATGTCAGGATATCAGAACATTTTTGATTAATTCATTATCAAAAACAGGAGGCCATGTCTCATCAAATCTTGGGGTAGTAGAGTTGACAGTGGCGATGCATAAAGTATTTGATTCGCCAAAAGATAAGTTTATTTGGGATGTTGGACATCAAGTGTATATTCACAAAATATTAACGGGAAGAGCAGATCAATTCTCAACGTTAAGACAATTTAAAGGACTATCTGGATTTCCTAAGCGTAAGGAATCTGCGCATGATTGTTGGGAAACAGGTCATGCCTCAACTTCAATTTCTGCAGCCGTTGGAATGGCATATGCCAGAGATTTAAGTCAGGAAGATTATCATGTGGTGGCGGTCATTGGTGATGGGTCCCTTACAGGTGGAATGGCTTATGAAGCATTAAATCATATCGGTCATACAAATAAACGTTTAATTGTCATTATTAATGACAATGAGATGGCTATTTCGCCAAATGTCGGTGCGATGCATAACATCTTAGGAAGTATTCGCACCAATGAGTCTTATTTAACGACGAAACGTTGCCTAAAAAAAATATTAAAAAATAAAAGTTTTTTAAATCGCATGATGTATCGTGCGAAAGGAAGCTTAAAACGCTTTGTCATTGGAGACATTCCTTTTGATGCCATGGGATTTAAATACTTTGGACCGGTTGATGGCCATAACTTAGATGATCTGATTAAAAATTTAAATTTTGCTAAAAAAGCAGATAAGCCAGTTATTGTGCATGTTAAAACAACTAAAGGAAAAGGGTTCTCATACGCTGAACAAGATAAACTTGGAACGTGGCATGGTGTTGGCAAGTTTAATAAAGAAACGGGAGAAGTTTTCACGTCACAAAAGGAAAATAAAGTGTCTTGGAGTAATTTAATTTGTAACGGATTAATTGAACTGACGAAACATGATTCAAAAGTGGCAGTCATTACGCCAGCAATGATTAATGGTTCAGCTTTAAACGAATATCAACGACTTTATCCAAATCGTTTAATCGATGTTGGAATTGCTGAGGAGCATGCAGTCACGATGGCAGGTGGTATGGCAACACAAGGAATGAAACCATTTGTGTCCATTTATTCGACGTTTTTTAAACGTGCCTTTGATCAAGTTCATCATGACGTTGCCAGACAAGAGTTAAATGTGGTGTTTGGAGTCGATCGTGCAGGTGTGGTTGGAGCAGATGGAGAAACCCATCAAGGAATTTATGACATTCCTATGTTACGTCCGATTCCTAATATGACACTCATGATGCCAAAAGACGCAAAAGAAGCGTATGATTTGCTGTATACAGCTTATCAAATCGATGGGCCGGTCGCTATTCGATATCCTCGCGGTGAGGTCACGGATATGGTTGCTTCTTATGATTCATTTGAGTTAATTCCAGTCGGGTCATGGCAAACGTTAAAAACAGGAACAATGGCCTATATTATTTCAATGGGGCCAATTTTAGAGGACTTAGTCAACTTAGCACAACAATTAAGTCAAGATGAACATTTAGATGTCGGTGTCATTAATGCTCGTTTTATTAAACCGCTAGATGACAAGCTTTTAGATGAGTTAGCAACTTATAATGTCCCGCTTATTGTTTATGAAGAATCGGCCGTTATTGGCGGATTAGGGACAGCTATTTTAGAGTACTATAACGAGACGAATCAAGTCGTTGAGGTGAAGCGAATGGGAATTCCTGATCTTTACGTCCAACACGGAAGTGTGCCAGAAGTACTTGAGGAACTTCATCTTTCGCTTCAAGACATCAAAGCAGAAATTAAAGAAGTGATTAAAAAATAGGTCGGTGTAAAATGAAAAAAGAACGTATAGATGTGTTATTAACACAGTTAGGATATTTTAATTCGCGTGAAAATGCAAAGCGTGCGATTATGGCGGGTCTAGTGTTAGTAGACCAAGAACGTATTGATAAACCCGGAGAAAAAGTTCCGGTTGAATCAACGATTACGGTAAAGGGAAATGTTTGCCCTTACGTTAGTCGTGGTGGATTTAAATTAGAAAAGGCCATTCAAACGTTTAATATTGATTTAAAAGAAAAAACGATCATTGATATTGGGGCATCAACCGGTGGATTTACGGATTGTGCGTTACAAAATGGTGCTAAATTATCGTATGCTGTCGATGTTGGGTACAATCAATTAGATTGGAAAATGCGACAAGATGAACGTGTGGTTTGTATGGAACGAACAAATTTCCGTTACATGACGCCAGACGATCTAAAATTTGGAGCACCTGATTTTGCATGTATCGATGTCTCATTCATCTCTTTAAAAATTATTTTCCCTGTTTTAAAACAATTATTGAAAAAAGAGGGAGAGATCGTTGCTTTAATTAAACCACAATTTGAAGCGGGCAAAGAACAAGTTGGTAAAAAAGGAATTGTTCGTGACCCTAAAGTTCATACTAAAGTTATTCAAGACATTATTGACTTTATTACTGCGCTTGAATTAAGTGTGCTAGGATTAACTTATTCACCCATCAAAGGTGGAGAAGGAAATATTGAATTTTTAGTTCATATAGGCTATAATGAAAATATGCGAACAAACGTTTACGAAAAAGATATTATTCAAGTCGTAAGCGATGCACATAATCAATTGTAGTAGGTGATGAATATGTTATCGCATTTGTCAATTCAGAACATGGCGATTATTGAATCTTTAGAATTAGACTTAAATAAGAATATGACAGTTTTAACAGGAGAAACAGGAGCGGGAAAATCTATTATTATTGATGCGATTTCATTATTAATTGGTGATCGTGCATCTACAGACTTTATCCGTCACCATGAAGAGATGGCAGTTATTGAAGGTGTTTTCGAGATTGAACACAATGAACCTTTAAAAGCCTATCTTTTCGAACAAAATATTCCTGTTGACAATCAGTTATTAATTAAACGAACAATAAAGCGTGTTGGAAGTGGACAAATTCGCGTAAATGGTGAGTTACTTACAGCTAATCAATTAAAAGAAATTGGACAATATCTAGTGGATATACATGTCCAACATGATACGCATCGTTTATTTCATCATGAATATAACTATCAGTTAATTGATAATTTTGATTTAACAGAAGCCGTTCATCAAATGAACGACACTTATCAAAAGGCGTTGAAAAATTTTAATCAAGCCAAGCAGTCTTATTTAAACTTCAAGAAAAATGCTGAGGAAATACAAAAACGACTAGATTTGATTTTATTTCAAAAAAATGAAATTGAAAAAGCTAATTTAAAAAAAGGCGAGCTTGAAGAACTAGAAGAACGTCGTCACTTAATTGTAAATTCAGATAAGCTGCATAAAACATATGGACAAATCTTACATGATTTAAATTGCGAAGGTGGAGCCGTTGAACGATTGTACCAAGCATATAATGCCACGCAATCGCTAGCTAATATCGATGAAAGCATTACACCTGCTGTCACGCAGATGGGCGATATTTATTACGGATTAGAGGAGTTTATTGATTTTATCTCTTCTAAACTGGATCAATTGAATTATTATCCAGATGAACTTGAAGAGATTGAATCTCGCTTAAATGAATTACAACAGCTAAAACGCAAATATCGTTTAGAAATTAATGAAATTATTGATTATTACGAACAAATTGTCACTGAGCTGGATCAAATCGAAGATTCTGATCACTATGAACAGTCGCTATATGAGGCGGTAGAAAAAGCACACGGTGAACTAATTAAAGCTGGAGAAAGCTTAAATGAAAAACGAGTAGAGATTTCAAATCGAATTAAAACACAATTAGTATCCGAACTGCATGATTTACAACTGTATAATGCACAGTTTGATATTGAGTTTAATCGTTTAAAAACCGATGATCTTTTAAGCACCATTTTTTCTACTCACGGTATTTATGACATTCAATTTTTATTAAGTACAAATAAAGGTGAACCAATGAAACCACTAAACAAAGTGGCATCAGGTGGAGAGCTGTCACGTATTATGCTCGCATTAAAAACACTTTTAAATCGTGGACAGTACGTCTCAACGATTATTTTCGATGAGATTGATACAGGTGTGAGTGGTCAAATTGCTTCAAGTATTGGGTCAAAAATGAAAGAAATTGCTAAACAAAAGCAAGTTCTTTGTATTACTCATTTGCCACAAGTGGCATCACTTGCTGATCATCACATTCATGTTAGTAAATATGAAAAAAATAATCGAACGGTAACAGCTGTTAAAAAATTAACGATGGATGAGCGTGTTTGTGAAGTAGCACGTATGTTAAGTAGTGATAATATCACTGAATCCGCGTTATTAAATGCTAAACAACTCCTGCAACAACTATAAAAAGAAGAATTCCAAGTTTTTGTTTGGTAAAACAGAAAAATTGGAATTCTTTTTTTTCTATATTTGATAGCGAAAAAGCCATAATAATGTTGTAGTTCGTGTCGAATAAAGTTGAAAGGAGGCGCAATATGAATAAAAAATTTAATAAAAAAAGCTTTTTGGTTCATAATATATTAATATTTGTCTTCTCGTTATTAAGTATTGGCGCTCCTGCGCAAGAGTATGCGTGGGCACAATCTAATAATGAACAACTTTTACAGATTGATGAAAAACGAAAAATTTACGAAGTTTCGTATTTTTCAGATAAAGAGTCGACACCAGTAAGCCAAAATGTTGATCGTTATATGCTTATCCCTGGTGGTGATGCTATTGGAATTAAAATTCAAACAGATGGATTAGTTGTCGTAGATACTTACCTTGTGAATACAACAGAAGGTGCAATTAACCCAGCCAAAGAAGCAGGTGTATTAAAAGGAGATTTAATTTTAGCTGTCAATAATCAAAAAGTAACAACGATAGAGGAGTATAAACAGCAATTGGTATTAGCTCAAGAAAGTAAACAAGTGATATTAACGATTAGTCGCCAAGGGAAAACGTCACACATTACGGTTCGCGCAGTAACAACGACAGATGGTGTGATGACAACAGGACTATATTTACGAGATAAATTAGCGGGAATTGGAACGTTAACGTTTATCGACCCTAATTCAAATAAATATGGTGCTTTAGGACATGAAATTATTGATCAAGATACTAAAGAATTAGTAACTGTTAAAAATGGAGAAATTATTAATTCTAATGTCATTTCCGTTCGTAAAGCAACAAGTGGAAAACCAGGTGAAAAAGTAGCCGATATTATGTTTGATGAACATCTAGGAACATTAGAAAAAAATAATAACTTTGGAATTTACGGTGTGATGTCTTCAAATATTTTTAGCAATAAACAATTATTACCGATCGCTTATACAAATGAAGTTAAAACAGGACCTGCTCAAATTTTAACTGTTTTAAATGGAAATAAAGTAGAAGCTTTTGAAATTAACATTACAGAAGTTAGCCCTCAAACTCAAAAATCCATTAAAGGAATTAAATATGAAGTGACCGATCCTCGTTTATTAAAAGAAACGGGTGGAATCGTTCAAGGTATGAGTGGAAGCCCAATTATTCAAGATGGTAAAATTATTGGAGCGGTTACACATGTTCTTGTTCATGATTCAACAACAGGATATGGAATCTTTATTGAGTGGATGTTACAAGAGTTAGGAATTGATTATCATCAAGCAAAAATCAAGTCTGATGCAGCCTAAAATAGCATCTGTGTTTTTTCGACATAATCAGACAAGTAGAAGGTATTCTTAGATAGATTGAAATAAAAGACAAAACACGATAAAAAATATTTGTCGAATAAATTTATGAAAAATTATAAACTCATAAAAACTGTGAAGTAATTATTGAAAAATGTAAGGAAGTGTAATTTAATAGATATATAACCGGAAAAATTAGGGGGCCATAAAATGAATAAATTAAAAGTTCTATTAGCTGACGACAATAAAGAATTAATAACGGTATTATCTGAGTATATTTCCTTACAAGAAGACATGGAAGTTGTAGAAGTGGCGGGAAATGGTAATGAGGTTTTATCGGTATTACGACAACGCGAAATTGATATTTTATTATTAGATGTTGTCATGCCAGATCTTGATGGGGTAAGCGTATTAGAGGAGTTAAAAGAGAATCCAACACTTTACAAACGTCCGCGACATATTATTATGTTTACTGCGTTTAATCAAGAAAAAATTATGATGCGTGCTGCTGAGCTTGGAGCGTCATATTTTATCATGAAACCTTTTGAAATTAATAAAATTGTAAAAATTATTCGCGACATTAACGTGCGCTATGATGCAACTGAAATATCAAGACCAATGAATAACTTATATGGAAGTCGTCCAGCGGTCAAAGAATTTGATTTAGAATCAGAAATTACAAATATCTTACATGAAATGGGAGTTCCTGCACATATTAAAGGATATTTATACTTAAGAGAATCAATCGATATGGTTTACAACGATATTGAATTATTAGGTTCAATTACAAAAGTGTTATATCCAGATGTTGCAAAAAAATATAAAACAACTGCATCACGTGTAGAACGTGCCATTCGTCATGCCATTGAAGTAGCATGGAATCGTGGAAATATTGAAGCTATTTCTAATATCTTCGGATACACAGTAAGTGTGTCAAAATCAAAACCAACAAACTCTGAATTCATCGCTATGATTGCTGATAAACTACGTTTAGAACATAAAAATAAAGTCGCATCTTAAATAAATCTATTTTTAGAGCATTGATTATCAATGCTCTTTTTATATTTTTTTAACGACTGATCCATTGGGTGATGATTGATAGGCACTCTCTTTATTCTTTTTTCATATACTAATTCAGTATAAAGAAGACGACAACACGAAGTTAAAAACTGAAGAGTTGATGAGAGGAGGGTGAGATATTGACTGTTAATTTCAATAGTCGATATCTAATAAAAAATGGGAAATTATAAAATTCATACCTATACCCTGACGTGCAACTGCCCATATTGCCAACAGATGCGTGGGCAGATGAAAACAGACGAAACAGAAGATTTGAGGACGAAAGAGTCAGTGCCTCAAACAGTTGCTTTAAGACAACGAGTTTCGCCAGGTGATTCAAAGACATTGATTAATGCGTTTACAAATGAACCCGTAACAGTCGGTGGAGAAAATGTTGAGGTTTCTAAAACATTGAGTCCTAAAAAGGAAGAACTTCGAGGAACTTGGATTACCACCGTTCGTAACAATGACTTTCCGAGTACTGCCGTTTATGAAAATGGATTTAATGTAGAGTTATTTAAATCTGAATTTTTAGCAATTATTAGAAGCTGTAAAGCGATGACCTTAAATGCTATCTTTTTTCAAGTTCGACCTGAAGGCGATGCATTCTATGAATCAGGTGTCAATCCTTGGAGCGTTTATTTAACCGGTCAACAAGGTGTTAAACCAAATTGGGGCGACTTTGATCCGTTAGCTTGGATGATTAATGTAACGCACTTAGCGGGAATTGAGTTTCATGCGTGGTTTAATCCTTTCCGCTTAACGCCATCTGGGAGTACTAACTCAACAAAAGAAAGCCTATTAAATACATTGACAGATACCCATTATGCAAGGCGACATCCAGATTGGGTTTATTATTTTAATCGCCAACTTTATTTAGATCCAGGCGTTCCTGAGGTTCGAGAATTTATTATTCAAACGGTTACAGAAGTCGTTAAAAAGTATCCGATTGATGCAGTTCATTTTGATGACTATTTCTATCCGTATTCGTATGAAACAGAAGTGAATGGTGAACCAATGGTGATTAGCTTTGCCGATGAAAGTCCAGATTATCAAACGTATGAAGCGAATCGTCAATCTAATCAAGATATTGATGCTTGGCGAGAACAAAATATTAATCAACTCATTTATCAATTATCTCAAACCATTCGTCAATATAATGTGGAAAATGGAAAGAGTATTGCATTTGGAATCAGTCCATTTGGTGTTTGGGCATCTGCTGAGGAAACAGGTGGTGTTGGTTCAAATACTTCATCCGCTCAGCTTTCATCACTAAGTGAGTACGTCAATTCAAAATTATGGGTTGATGAGGAATGGATTGATTATATTGTTCCTCAAAATTATTGGTCTTTATCCGATCGTCTTTCTTCTTTTGCAGAAGTAGCGGCGTGGTGGAATCAAGTCATGGCCAATTCACGAACTCAACTGTACATGGGACTTGGGATCTATTTATACAATGAAGATTATCAGAATGTAGCTTGGCAAAATCCTGATGAGATCATTGATGAAATTCGCTATCTTCGAACACTTTCAAATAACGATGGTTTTGTATTCTTTACTTACCATAACTTATTGCCTCAAGAAGAAAGTTTACCTGGACAACAAACGTTAAATGAGGCAAATCGTCGATTAGACACGGAAGTCTTTACGTCTTATAGTCTAGTTCCACCTCGTCCATGGTTACAAATGAGACCAACCTATCCCGTTAAAAATTTAATCGTGACGCGTTGTGATGACAATTGTCGTCTCGTCCAGTTTCAGGATGCACCTGACAACAATAGTCAATATTATGTGATTTACCGAATCCCACAGGCAAGTTATACAGAAGGCATTGACTTTTCAAATGCGGATTATATTTTAGCTGTTATGGGACGTGTGCCAGGTGAGATCGTTCAGACGTACACTGATGAACAAGCAGAGCCAAACACGGTTTATACGTATGCTGTAACGGCGCTGTCGCAGGCACAAGTAGAGTCTTCGCCAGTTTCATTTGTTTTTGTACCATAAATAAAAAAAGATCATTTACTCGCGAGTAAATGATCTTTTTTATATTAAAAGAAAGGCATATTTTTTAAGTTTAAGATACTAATAATTAATGAAATTAATGGAACGAGTACAAATGATAATGCTAAGATTAATAATAAGATCTTTGTTCCTTTCATTTTATTTAAATTATGTTGTGCTTTTTTAGCCATATTAAATTCACCTCATAGACAAAGTTTGCTATAATGTATACCGTAACTTAGTCTATTATAATATAAATATTTTGAAAAAGGAAGAGGATTTAACGTTGGGAATGCCAATATTTAGAATTATATTCCATATTGATTTAAACGCTTTTTTTGCCTCATGTGAGACCACGTTGCGCCCTGAATTAGAAAACTTACCGTTAGCTATTAGTGGTGAAAAATCATCAAAACGAGGAATTGTGACGACAGCAAATTATGTGGCTCGCCAATTTGGAGTACATAGTGCCATGCCACTCATGCAAGCGAAGAAAAAGTGCCCATCACTTGTGGTTGTACCCGCTAATTTTGATTTGTATCGAAAAATTTCACAACAGTTTATCGAGTTGTTGCAAACGTATAGTGATCAAGTCGAGAAGGCTTCTATTGATGAAGCATATGTCGATGTGACACATCTTTATCATCAAATTCATCCTGTAAAACTAGCGCAACAAATTCAAATGCGTATCCAAAATGAGTTGAAAATCGGTTGTAGTATTGGAATTGCACCTAATAAATTTTTGGCAAAAATGGCTTCAGATATGAAAAAACCAAATGGAATAACCGTTTTACGAAAACGAGATTTACCTTCGGTGCTTTGGCCCCTACCGATTGAAGAGATGTTTGGTGTTGGAAAAGCCTCTTCACTGAAATTAAAGCAATTAGGCATAAATACAATTGAAGACTTAGTACATTATAAGGAAGTAGAAAAAATTGAACAGCTCTTCGGACGACATGGCTTAAAATGGATTGAAAATGGCAAAGGAAATGATCAAACGCCTATTAATCCGAATAAGTACGAAGTGCCATCAAGTATTGGTCATTCAACGACGTTTACGAAAGACTATTGCTTTGATGAAGAAATTAAAAAAGAGGCTAAACGAATGTGTATCAAAACATCTAATCGTTTAAAAAGATATCAATTATATGCTAAAACGATTAGTATTCAATTAAAAGATCACACATTCAAACAAATCACCCGAAGTAAAACCGTTGAAATTCCAATTCAACGTGTTGATGAACTCTATTCCATTATTGAGGAGTTGTTTGAAGAACATTGGGAGGGACAACCGTTACGTTTAGTTGGAGTGAATACGACGAACTTAGTCAGTACTAACAAAGTCACGCAGCAACTGAATTTATTTAACTATCAGTCGTTTGCTGTGGAAGAGAAGTTAAATCAAACACTTCAGAAAATTAAAACAAAACACGGGAATCATCTCATTCAAAAAGGGATTCAGAAAGGAAAGAAAAAATGATGAAACAGTTAGAGGAAAAACAATTAACAACGAAGGAATATTATAAAAATTCATTTTTAAAAGTCACTGAAGATGACATTCAATTACCAAATGACAAACAGGCGAAGCGTGTCGTGGTACATCATCCAGGTGGCGTTAATTTAATCGCATTAGATGAACATCAACGATTAATTTTAGTCGAGCAATATCGATATCCTGTAAAAAAGGCCACGCTTGAAACCCCTGCTGGAAAAATTGAACCGGGAGAAGCGACGATTGTGACGGCAAAGCGTGAGTTAGAAGAAGAGACGGGATATACGTGTGAAACACTAACGATGATTGGTCGATTTGCAACTTCTCCTGGTTTTTGTGATGAGTACATTGAAAACTTCTTAGCGACGAATTTAAAAAAATTAGACTATGAAGTTGCAGGAGACGAAGATGAGTTTATTAACTTATATCATGTCACGAAAGAAGAAGCGTTAACGTTAATCGAAGAAGGTCGCATTTGTGACTTTAAAACGATTTATGCCATTCAATACTTAATTATTCATCATCAATGGTAAAAACTAAACTTGACAAAAGACATCAACAGAATCGAGAATTAAAAAAATAATTGTGGATTAAGCACTATGATTGAAAGAAGTTGTTGATGTGGATGAGTGATTGAGCATGAATTAAAATCATTTAATTCATGATTAGCATAATTCTCATTTTCTTTTCATACGGTTGAAAAGAAGGGGGGAGTGCTCATGGTCGCACAAAAACGTCGCAAAAAATCGTTCTCTTATGTCTTATATGTCATGTATGTCTTACTATTACTCGTTATTATTGGTGATATTATTGGGGCTTCACTTTATATGAAACTAGAACAATCATCACAAAGTGTTATGTTAAACTATGTGAATGAAAATATTAATGCCTTTGATCAGTCGCAGTGGTCATTTAATCAATTGTTTTATAAGCAATTTATGTATCAAGGTAGCATGTGGGTATTAGGATTAACTGTTATTGGGGTTGTGGTTAATTTATTTCTTGTTTTCTTAAAAGGTGTGGTAGCGGGATTTAATGTGTTTTTTATTTTTCAAACATTAGCACCGATGCAGGCTATTTTCACTAGTTTTTTATGGTTACTTCAATACTTACTTATTTTAGCGGTGACTATTTTAAGTGGCTATTTTACGATACGTTTTGTCATTATGGCTGTTAAAATTATTTTCTTTAAAAAAAATACGGCTATTTTACAAAAACATTTACTATACTACTTTTATCAATTAGTGATCATTATGATGTTAACATTAATTACTTCAGGAATCACTTATGTCATCCAACCGATGGTCTATCATCAATTTGAAAAAGCAGGCCAATCGGAGTCTGTCGAACAGTCATCAGATGATTTCATTTCAACATCGTCTGATGCGACCTCAAAGGTCACGTTGCAAATCAATGTTAATTTCGAAACAGAAATGCTATAATAAACATATAAGTAAATTTAGATTCAATAAACAAGATGGTGAAAACATGACACAACTTTCAAAGTATGAAGCTATGATTGTTAAATCAGGCTCGAAATTAACGAAGCAACGCAAACAAATTTTAAACATTATCGTTGAACATTCAGATGAACACTTTTCTGCCGAAACGTTATATGATTTAGTTCGACATATTGATAATTCCATTGGGATTGCAACCATTTATCGAACACTTGAATTATTTGAGAAGTTAAAAATTGTTCGTACCGTTAAAATTAAAAATGATGGTATTAATTATTATGATGTCATTGATTTAGATGAACAAAATCACTTTCATCACCATTTAATTTGTACAAACTGTAATCGCATTATTGAAATTGCTGATGAGTTAGAAAGTTACGAAGTCTTTATCAAACAAAAATATGGATTTGATGTTACGGATCATGAACTCACTTTTTATGGAACGTGTCAATCGTGTCAATCATCAGAAAATGCTTAGGAGCTTCTACTCAAGTAGAAGCTCTTTTTTTAGGGGAGGAAGAACATGAAGTTTCAAATCGAATTAGATTATTTTTTAACCTATTTGACGGTCGATCGAGGATTGAGTTTAAATACGAAAGAAAATTATGAACGCGATTTAAAAGGCTATTTATCATTTATGGAAAAACATTGTATCCAACGTGTTGATGGTATTGAGCGAGAAGACATTCAGTTATATCTTATTCAATTGTACGAACAAGGATTAAATACTAAATCTGTGGCGCGTCATTTATCTGCCATTCGAACGTTTCATGAATATTTAATGATTGAAAAAATGAGTCTTAAAAATCCTTGTGACTTAATTGAAAGTCCAAAGTTGGTTCGTAAGTTACCGGAAATCTTAAGTGTAGAAGAGGTCGATGCGTTATTAGAAAGCTTTACTCATGAGACACCGGGAGATATTAGGAATCACGCGATGGTTGAGCTTTTATATGCTTCAGGGTTACGTGTTTCCGAATTACTAGCGCTCAAAATGGAGGATCTACATTTATCTAGACAATTTATTAAATGTCAGGGAAAAGGAAATAAAGAGCGACTGGTTCCGATTGGTGAGGTAGCTGCTGATGTTTTAGACTTATACTTAACAGTGGCGCGACCGAAGTTATTAAAAAAAGCAAATGATGCGTTATTTTTAAATCGATTTGGTGACGTGATGACCCGACAAGGATTTTGGAAAATTTTAAAAAAACAAGCACAAGTAGCGGGCATTAAAAAGGAATTATCTCCTCATAAACTTCGCCACTCATTCGCCACCCACTTAATTGAAAATGGAGTTGATTTACGTTTAGTGCAAGAAATGCTAGGCCATTCAGATATTGCAACCACTCAAATTTATACTCACATTAGTAAAGAACATCTTCGCAGTGTGTTTGAATTGTCACATCCAAGAAGTGGTCAAGTGGGGAATGAAAAATAAGGTTTTTCTCGCAAAGTTTTACAAAATGAAATATAATAAATAAGTAAGCGTTAATGATTAATACTAATGAAGGATTAGTTTGTACGTTAGAAAGGAAGTTGCTTATGAAGTATAAACGTATATTTTTAGTCATTATGGACTCTGTTGGTGCTGGTGAATTACCAGATGCGAAAGACTATAATGATTTAGGGGCAAATACATTAAAACATATTGCAAAGGCGGCAAACGGATTAAACATGCCAAATATGCAAAAGCTTGGATTAGGAAACTTAACCGATATTGAAGGCGTCGCAGCAATAAAGCCTGAAAAAGGATATTATACAAAGTGTGAAGAATTATCGACAGGAAAAGATACCATGACGGGTCACTGGGAGATCATGGGGCTAAAAATTACAGAACCTTTTCAAACATTTACAGAAACTGGTTTTCCTAAAGAATTAATTGATGAATTAGAAGCTCGCACAGGACGCAAAGTCGTTGGAAACAAATCCGCTTCTGGAACAGAGATCTTAGATGAATTAGGAGAGCATCACTTAGCAACAGGTGATTTGATTGTATATACGTCAGCAGATTCTGTGTTACAGATTGCGGCTCATGAGGAAGTGATTCCAGTAGAGGAGTTATGGAACATTTGTAAAATCGCTCGTGAAATCACGATGAAAGATGAGTGGAAAGTAGGACGTATCATTGCACGTCCGTTCATCGGTGAAAAACAAGGAGCGTTTAAGCGTACACCTAATCGTCATGATTATGCGTTAAAACCATTTGGACGTACAGTTTTAAATGAACTAAAGGACGCTAATCAAGAAGTCATTGCCATCGGTAAAATTAATGATATTTATGTAGGTGAAGGAATCACTGATTCAATCTTAACTAAATCAAACGAAGATGGAATGAATCAGCTATTAAACGTTATGAAACGTGAGTTTAGTGGATTAGCCTTTTTAAACTTAGTTGATTTTGATGCGATGTATGGACATCGACGTGATGCATTAGGTTATGCCAAGTGTTTAGAGGAATTTGATGTTCAATTAGGAGAGGTATTAGCTCAAATGAACGCTGATGATTTATTAATTATTTCAGCAGATCATGGAAATGATCCAACGGCTGCAGGAAGTGATCATACGAGAGAATACATTCCACTTATCATGTACTCACCTTCTATGCAAAACGGTGGCGAGTTAGCGATTGGAAAATCATTTGCTAATATCGGAGCAACCGTAGCACAAAACTTTGGTGTAGAAATTCCTGCTATTGGAACAAGTTATTTAGATGAATTAAATTAATTAAAAAACTCAAGGTTATCCTTGAGTTTTTATTCATGAGTAGACATCTTTGCTAGTTTTGATTAAAATAAAGAAAAAAATCTTAAGAGAGGAGAGGATAGAATGGACTCAGAAGCACGACGTCTAGCCATCTATGAGACGTTAAAGGCTACATCAAACCCGATTAAAGGAAGTGAGCTTGCGAAACAATATGGCGTTAGTCGTCAAGTCATCGTACAAGATATTGCATTATTACGTGCCAAAGGCATTCAAGTTGTAGCCACTCCTACTGGTTATCTTATCCAAGAACTAGTCGCATCCGGTCTTTTGAAAACGATTTGTTGTCATCATGGATCGTCAATCGATGAACTAAAGAACGAGTTAGAGTTAATTATATCGTACGGTGGAAAGGTTATTGATGTTATCGTTGAACATCCAATCTATGGAGAAATCCGAGTAGTTTTAAACTTAAATTATTTAAAAGATGTTCGATCATTTATTGAACGAGTGAGCCAAGCTGAAATCAAGCTGTTATCTTTATTAACCGAAGGGGTTCATTATCATACGTTAGAAGTTGAGGACGAAAAGATGTATGAGGAAATTGTCACTGCATTAAAGAAACAGCATTTTATTTATGAGTAATTGAATAATTAGAAAAAATATGGTAAATTTATCAATATCAATTTCATGACATAGTCATGAAATTTTTTTAGGATTATGTGACAAGACAGAAGTGTTGACAATAGGAGGATTATATGAGAAATCAGTTGATTAAAACATTAAATGGAATGGGAACTGGATTATTAGCAACGTTAGTGGTCGGAACCATTTTGATTCAAATGGGAACGTTATTCAATGTTTCATTTTTAAAGCAGTTAGGTGAATTTGCAAAGGTTTTAATGGCACCCGCTATTGGCGTAGGAGTTGGGGTGGCTCTTCAGGCCAAACCACTGATTCTTTTTTCATGTTTAGTCACAGCGGTCATTGGAGCGGGAGCCATCCAATCAATAGAAGGGCAAATGGTTTTAAGTATTGGTGAACCAGTCGGTGCCTATTTAACATCCTTATTCACTGCATATATTGGGCAACGATTGATTGGAAAAACAAAGGTCGATATCATCTTAGTTCCAATGAGCTGTTTAATCGTTGGTGGGCTGATTGGCATCTTTTTTTCACCTGTAATAACCCAAGTGACAAAAATGATTGGGATGTTTATTAATGAAGCCACACAACTTCAACCGTTATATATGGGCGCTATCATCTCAATGGTGATGTGTCTCGTTATTTTGTCACCTATATCATCAGCAGCCTTAGCAGTTGCGTTAGGTCTTGAAGGATTAGCAGGAGGATCAGCCGTTGTTGGATGTGCTTGTTCAATGGTTGGATTTGCGGTTATTTCCTATCATGAAAATGGGATAGATGGACTGCTCTCACAAGGCATCGGAACGTCAAAAATTCAGTTTGGAAATGCGGTAAAAAATCCGTATATCATCATTCCTACACTAGTTGCTAGTTTCATATGCGGAATGCTTTCTACTACTTTTTTTAAGATGGAGTGTAATCGTTTAGGCGCAGGCATGGGAACAAGCGGTCTAGTTGGACAGATTCAAACGATTTCAGTGATGGGAACACAAGCCATCCCCTCTGTTATCATTTTACATTTTATACTTCCCGCTTTGATAAGTTTGATAAGCGTTCGTATCCTACATAAAAAAGGATTCATTAAGCTAGGTGATTTAAAACTGTCTTTAGATTAGTTGTTAAAATATAAAAAACTTAGAACCTAGATTTCGATGGATCTAAGTTTTTTTAGTTATAGAGTTTATTCTCTAAAATGATGATTTTTAAGTAAGTGTTATTAATTAGAATAGATGGCTTTTTTGAGGATAAATGAATAAATGAAGTAGTAACTGGGTAAATTAGGGTGGAATGTTAAACTTAAAAGGTGATATGAATGAAGTATTGGATACATACATTTTTAATTTTTTATTCATTAATGACCTTATGCCAACTTCAACCGTTTTTAAATGAGCGTGATCAATTAGTTAATCAGTGGGTTGAATTTAAACAAGGTGAGGTGATGGGGGTTATTGAGGATGAACATGGAAAACCGATGATCGCCCAGTTACGTTTTTTTGATCCCGATGGAGCTATTGTGAAACGAATTCAAAGTAATGAAGAAGGAAGTTTTGAAGCTGTATTAGATGAAGGACGATATACATTAGAGATTTCAAAAGGATATGAATATGAAATTAAACAGTTACCCATTGAAGTACAAAATGAAAATCCGTTAACGTTAACATCTATTTCATTAGCAAGAATCATGGATTGGGGAGCCAAGCAATATATTAGTGGCGATTTTCATCAACATTCTCAATTTAGTCCAGATGGAAGAAACACCATTAGTGAAGTGTTTGATGCAAATCGGGCGAATGGTTTAAATAGTGGCGCATTAACTGATCATAATACGGTAAGTGGGAATGATGAATGGGTGACGTTAGCTAAAGATTCTAATTTTATAGCCATTCCTTCACAAGAAATTACAACTAAACAAGGTCATTACGTTGCTTTAAATACAACGGAGTTACTGGATATAACAGAGTTAGAAACAAAAAATGATGTAGAAAAAATGATTTCAATGATTCATGAGCAAGGGGGATTAATTCAAATTAATCATCCAGGACGTCAATTTTTAAATTGGGAACAAGCGGCTTTATTTGATGCGATTGAAATTTGGAATGGACGTGCGATGCCGCCTTTGTCTGATCAAACCGGAGTTGAGACCTCATTTAGTTATAATGAAATCAGTAAAAAGAAATGGTTTGACTTATTATCATCAGGAGTAAAAATCACAGCACTTGGTAATTCTGATAATCACGATATTAGTGGAGGTAGCATGGGGGCTTCAATCAGTGAAAACAAAACCTTTAATGAGTGGATGGCTGATGGATGGTATAATGGAAATCCAAGAAACTATATTAAAGTCGAAGAGCAAAGTATCACAGGAATTTTAGACGGAATTAAGCAAGGGCATGTGTTTATTACAAATGGCCCACTCATGGACATTACGATGAATAATGTTTCTTTTGGCGATACATTAGAAAATGTAGTTGATGCCGAAATCTCTTATCTCATCGCTTCAAATCATGGAAATTTACAACAGTTAAATATTATTGCTGATGGTAAAGTGATTGAAGAAATTCCGCTTGCTGCTAATGTTCCAACGATAGGGACAGTCACATTAAATTTATCACCGTATCACTGGGTTGTGTTTGAAGTGACGAGTGAATCATTTGAGTATGCGATTTCAAATCCAATTTATTTAAAATAAATTTAAAAAAACGTTACAAAATTTGTCGAACTATTGAATAATATGAAAATTTTCAGTAAAATAAAAATAAAGGAAAAGTAAAATGGAGGTACGTGATGGTTAAGCATATCGTTATGTGGAAAATTCAAGGTATCAATGGTCAAACAAAAGAAGAAACAGCGCAACAGATTAAACGTGGATTAGAAGATTTAAACGGTCAAATTGAAGGTTTAATTAAGCTAGAAGTAGGAATTGACTTTTTACAAACGGACTCATCTTATGATGTTGTTTTATACTCAGAGTTGACAGATAAAGAAGCGTTAGATTTTTATCAAAATCATCCACTACACGTTAAAGCAGCGACAGAACTTGTAAAACCTGCCGCAACGTCTCGTATTGTCGTTGATTACGAAATGTAATAACCCCAAGCAATGACAAACTATAGTTGTTGCTTGTTTTTTAGTGGAGCAAGATGAGAAGACTTGTCAGGTGTAGAAAAATGTAATATAATGACTGAATAAAGTACGGATCATTTGATCTACCATTATAACTAAAGGGAGAGGCTAACAAGCATGAAAAACAATCTAGAAGCATATAATTTAGTCTTTGGTATATCAATTTACGATATTTTTGGATTTACCGCTTCAAATTATCGCTCACATGACTCAAATCCAGGGCGTGTCAAAGTATCTTTTGGTGGAGTTTGTCGCAACATTGCGGAAAACATGGCACGTGTCGGTGCAAATACAAAGTTTATTTCAGTGTTAGGAAATGACGAAAAAGGAAAAAGTATTCTAGAACATTCAAAAACAATGAATTTTGATATGTCAGATTCATTAGTTGTTGAAGGAGCTTCAACCCCAACCTATGTTGCAATCTTAGATGAGAATGGTGAAATGGTTTCTGCCATTGTAGATATTAATGTGGATCATCATTTAACTGAGGAGTTTATTGATTCTAAAGCTTCAATTATTGAAGGGGCAGAATATATGTTCTTTGGAGCAGATAACCCAAATATTATTGAATACATTGTAAAAAAATATCAAGGTAAAACAAAATTTGTTTTAGATCCTGTTTCTGCTGCAAAAGCAGCACATGTTAAACACTTAATGCCATATTTTCATACGGTTAAACCAAATCGTCATGAAGCAGAGGTATTATGTGGATTTGAAATTAAATCGGTTGATGATGTTCGCAAAGCAGGTCACTATTTTCTTTCATTAGGAGTTAAACATGTATTTATTAGCTTAGACGCTGATGGCGTTTACTACTGCACAGGTGAAGAAGAAGGAATCGTGAAACCAAATCGTGTAGAAGTTGTCAATGTAACTGGAGCAGGTGATTCATTTATTGCAGGTGTTGGATATGCGTATTTAAATGACTTATCAACTTTGGAAACGGTTAAATTTGCACAAACAATGTCAATTATTACAATTTCTCATGAAGAGACGATTCACCCTGAAATGGCTGTTGATTATGTGATGAAAAAAGTCAATACCATTGACTGGACGGTAACAACCTTTTAAATAGATGAACTCAAATTAATTGATATCACGTAACAAATCGTTTGTTTCATTCAAGCTAAGAGCTAAGTGAATTAGCCTAGGGAACGCCCTGTTATTATTTTGTTAATGATAAATAATAGTGGATCGTGATGATTGTCGATTGAATTTTTATTTAAATATGAATAATTTCTAAAAAGATGTGATTAAAAATTAATCACATCTTTTTTTGCATTTTTTTGGATATTAATGGAGGGTATAATTAGTTCTCTAACATTCTTCTATAATTTAAAGATAGAATGTTTTCATGATTTAGAAGAAAAGTGAATCATTTATTCATTAGTTGAAAACTCTGAATCAAAAGAAAACAAGCGTTAAGGGTTAAAATTTCAACTAATTGATGCGTTAAATCATACATAAAAACATATAATGTCGAATAATGAGATACCGGTTACATATCGTTTACACATTGTTTTTAGATTATGAAAACGATATAATCAACTTATTAAAAAGTAAACGCATTACTTTTTTAAAAACGTAATGGAAATCGCTTTTAAAAAGATATTTCATCACTATAGACAACGGGATGAGAAAAAAAGGAGATGGAAAAGATGAATCATGTTTGGTGGAAAGAGGCCGTTGCTTATCAAATCTATCCAAGAAGTTTTATGGATTCAAATGGAGATGGGATTGGGGATTTAAACGGAATTATATTAAAACTAGATTACTTAAAATCATTAGGAATTGATGTTATTTGGGTGAGTCCATTTTATAAATCACCTAATGATGACTGCGGTTATGATATTAGTGATTATCAAGATATTATGAAAGAGTTTGGAACGATGGAAGACTTTGATCGCTTATTAGCTGAGGTTCATAAACGTGGAATGAAGTTAATTGCAGACTTAGTGATTAATCATACAAGTGATGAACATCCATGGTTCATTGAATCGCGATCGTCACTTGATAATCCAAAACGTGATTGGTATATTTGGCGTGATGGAAAAAACGGAGAAGAACCTAATAACTGGGAAAGTATTTTTAGTGGTTCAGCATGGGAATATGATGAAGCGACAGACCAATATTACATGCATCTTTTCTCAAAAAAACAACCTGATTTAAACTGGGAAAATGAAGAGGTCCGTCAAGCATTATATGATATGGTCAACTGGTGGTTAGATAAAGGGATTGATGGATTTCGCGTCGATGCCATTAGCCACATAAAAAAAGAACCTGGACTTAAAGATATGCCAAATCCACAAGAATTAAAATATGTTTCATCATTTGATAAACACATGAATGTGGAAGGGATTCATACGTTATTAGATGACTTGAAAAAAAATACCTTTGATCAGTACGACATTATGACGGTTGGTGAAGCGAATGGCGTAAAAGTTGAGGATGCTCATTTATGGGTAGGGGAACAAGAAGGAAAGTTTAACATGGTTTTTCAGTTCGAACATTTAGGTTTGTGGAAAGATCAAGGGAATCAAGGACTTAATTTAAGTGAATTAAAAAAAATCTTAACTAAATGGCAAAAAGGTTTAGAAGGTGTTGGATGGAATGCCTTATATATTGAAAACCATGATTTAGCACGTATTGTTTCAACCCTTGGAGATGATCAAAACTACTGGAAAGAAAGTGCAACTGCCCTTGGAATGATGTATTTCATGATGCAAGGAACGCCATTCATTTATCAAGGACAAGAAATCGGAATGACAAACGTTAAATTCAATCAAGTAGAAGATTATCAAGATGTTCAAAGTACAGGTCTTTATTACTCTAAACTTGAACAAGGAATGGCGCACGACGATATTATGGAAATTATTTGGGCAACAGCACGTGGGAATAGTCGAACGCCAATGCAATGGAGTCAGGAAGCGAATGGTGGATTTACAACGGGGACCCCATGGTTAGCTGTGAATCCAAATTATGAAATCATTAATGTTGAGGCTCAAGAAAAAGATCCTCATTCTATTTTAAACTTCTATAAAGAGATGATTGCTTTAAGAAAATCAGAAGATGTCTTTATTTATGGAAGTTATGATTTAGTCTTTGAGGAGCATACGGATATTTATGCTTATACACGAACACTTGATCACAAGCGTGTATTAATCTTATGTAACTTAACGAACAAAGAAACGGGGATTGAGTTAGATGACTTATCTGTATCTAGTCATCAGTTATTATTATCAAATATTTCAGTGGATGAACATGAATCCATTCGTGAATTGACATTAAAACCATTTGAATCACGCATTTATCGCTTAGGATAAGTGATGATGAGATAAAAACAATAGGAGGGAAATAGTTATGAAAAAACCAGGATTTATGTCGTTTGATTTCTGGCAAAAATTTGGGAAGGCGTTAATGGTCGTTATTGCCGTTATGCCAGCAGCGGGAATTATGATTTCTTTAGGAAAATTAGTTGGAATGTCTGGAGATGCGGCGCTTATCGCAACAATCGCCCGCATTATGGAAGACATCGGTTGGGCTATTATTGGAAACTTACATGTTCTATTTGCCGTAGCAATCGGGGGGTCATGGGCAAAAGAACGTGCAGGTGGAGCATTCTCGGCCTTAATTGCATTTTTATTAATTAACCGTATTACGGGAGCAATCTTTGGCGTTTCAACAGAGATGTTAGCCGATTCAACGGCAACCGTTCAGTCATTGTTTGGATCTGACATGATCGTTTCTGATTACTTTACAGAAGTATTAGGGGCATCAGCTTTAAACATGGGGGTGTTTGTTGGGATTATTTCAGGATTTTTAGGAGCTTCATTATTCAACAAATATTATAATTTCAATAAGTTACCACAAGCTTTAGCGTTCTTTAATGGAAAACGTTTCGTCCCGTTTGTTGTTATTGGAGGTTCAGTTGTTACAGCTTTAATCTTATCGATTATTTGGCCATTTGCACAAGGAGTATTAAATGGCTTTGGACAATGGATTGCAACTTCACAAGATACGGCACCTATTTTAGCACCGTTTGTTTTCGGAGCAGGAGAGCGTTTATTATTACCATTTGGTCTTCACCATATGTTAACCATCCCAATGAACTACACCGAATTGGGTGGAACGTATGAAATTTTAACGGGATCAAATGCTGGTCAAATTGTAGCTGGACAAGAATCATTATGGTTAGCTTGGGTAACAGATTTAAATAACTTAAAAGCTGCGGGTGATATGGATGCGTACAATACATTATTAAATTCAGTCACACCAGCACGTTTTAAAGCCGGTCAAGTTATTTTATCAGCAGCTTCATTAATGGGAGCGGCGTGTGCTATGTTTAAAAACGTTGATGAAGAGAAAAAATCAGCTTATAAATCAATGTTTGTTTCAGCAGCTTTAGCCACTTTCTTAACAGGGGTATCTGAGCCATTAGAATTTATGTTCATGTTTATCTCACCTGTGTTATACTTAATTTATGCGATTTTAGCAGGATGTGCTTTTGCGTTAGCTGATCTAATTAATTTACGTATTCACTGCTTTGGGATGATTGAGTTTATGACACGTATTCCATTAATGGCAAATGCCGGATTAACAGGGGATATGATTAACTTTGTC
>artificially_reared_2__coassemble_246_pt1 | contig 33017 bp, 32 predicted proteins | sample artificially_reared_2__metabat2_low_PE_015 | metagenome-assembled genome bin artificially_reared_2 | reverse complement strand
GAAAAAGGAGCCTATTATTTTATAAATAATAAGCTCCTTTTTCAGTGGCCTCACCAAAGGATAGCTGTTTTTTTGTTGTTAATTAGAGAAAAATGTCTGTAAAAGAGTTTTTTAACAAAGATGAGGTCCATTCAACCTCAAAAGAATAATAAAAATTAGAATGGAAAGAGAATACATTTATTAATACAACGAGATGGGATATGTTGTATTAATAGGGTACTGTTATGTCATCCAATTTCTTGGATAGCTATATTATATCATAAATAATCGACTAAATATACAAAAATTGGATATAAATCGAGGGTTTTTTTGTAAAATTTTAGTAAATACTATCAGATAATCGAGATAAGAATTGACGGTAATGATTAAGATGGTTCATCAATAAGTATTAAAGACCTTGGGTGTTCATTAAGATATCTTTCATATTTTTATGATTGACGAATATAATGAACTGAAATATCAAAATTAGGAGGTCAAAGAATGAGTTATTCTTTTAATTGGGATTGTACATTACCGATCAGTAACATAAATGACATTGTATCAATCAATATTGATCCACAAGCTAAAGCGTATGATGAGGGGGACTATTTATCATTACGTGGGCAAGTTTTAATCGATGGGGAATATACGACAACAAACGGAAATCAAGAGTCGTTTAAAGAGTATATTCCAATTGATATTACTTTACCTAACAACGGTAGAGGAGAGCAAATTAAGCCAGATATTACGAATTTTGATTATCAAGTTCAAGATGGAAGTAATTTATTTTTAACCTTAAATCTTAATTTAGATGGTTATGATTTGGATAATTCAATCACACTTGTTGAAGAACAGGAAAATGAAGTTGAAGTGCAAACACAAGCACCTGTTCTATTTACAAAAGAAGCTGTTGTTGCACCAGCTGAACATGCTAACCAAATAGAAGTTCCTCAAGAACAAAAACAAGAACCTTGTGAAGAAAAAGAAGTAGCACAAATGAATCAAAATGACGAAGTGACAGACTATATTGATTATTCTCAAGGGAATTTAAGTGATAACGTTAGTAATCAAGAAACAGAGGTAGATGATTTAGATTATATTGATTTTGATGAAGTGGTTTTGGATCATGTCCAAGAAGCGATTGACCCTAAATTAGCAACAGAGCGTAAAGAGTCTTTAACTGATAAAGTGAAACAATTTATGCAAAAAGCACCTGTTAAAGCTGATGAAACTGTCGTTGAAGCCGTTTCAGAATTACCAAAAGAAGTTGAAGTGGTTGAAACTGTACAGAGTGAATCATCAGTTTCAAAACCAGCAGTTGAAGAAGTCGTTGAAAAAGTTAAAGTAAATCCTGTGGTTCCAATGACAAAAGCTTCAAATGTCGTGAAACCTCAAGAAACATTAGTGATCAAAGAGGAAGAAGAAGTGTTACCATTTCCAATCAAAGAAAAAGAGGTCGTACAAGAGGCACCGGCTCCAACGCAAAAATCAGATATCTTTGATATGTTATATTCTTTAGATGAGGAAGAAGAGTGCGAAGAAGAAACGAATTCACAACCAATGACTGAAGAGGTTTTAACAGCTCCTATGGTTGAAAAAAATCAATCGGCACAAGTTTCAGAAAAGAAAGAAGACGTGATGCAATCAACTGAGGCAAATGAAGAAGCAATCATCACAGAACAAAATCATATCGTTTCAAGTGATTCATATGATGATTCAATTGCTACTCAGTTTTTAGATGGAGAAAGTATTTTAAAAATTGTCTTTGTCCAAGAAGAAGAAACAACTATTTCAACGATTTGTACAAAGTATAATGTTCCTGAAAAAGCTATCTATAACTTAGAGGAGTTAAATCATTCCTTACAGTGCGGTGATCGTGTGATGATTAATTATGGCAAATTACGATGAGATAAAAACCTTTGTAGAAGCTCATTACGATTTAAAGATCGAATCGATGACAGCCATCACTCGTAAATCAATGAAAATTAGAGCCTCAAATCATGATTATTTATTAAAGATTGCCAGTGGTGATGATGAGTTTATTATGAAGCAACTTTTTGCTTATAAGGCGCTGTCTCATAATGTTTTACCAATTTATCGTACGAGAGATAATAATCATTATGTTCCATTTGATCAACAATTTTTCTATTTGACCGATTACGTTAAAACCATTCCTCTGCCGTTAGAACAACAAATTAATTACTATATTGAACTGTTAAATAAGTTACATGCACAAACGCAGTTAGAGGTAGATGTGAGTGATGATGAGTTGCAACGTATTTATAGTAAAGATTATAAGCGACTAAAAAATAGTTATGATTATTTACAAAAAAGTATCGAGGAGTGTGAGTTACAACGCGAACGATCACCGTATGACTGGTATTTTATGATGGTCTATCCGATGCTTTATACCATGTTGCATCATGCGCATGATGAGCTTAAAAAGTTTTATGACCTCATTAAACGAGATAAAAAAATGCCAGTTAGTTTAATTCATGGCGATGTGAACGTTGCTAACTTATTAGTCACTGAAAAATCAACTTACTTAATTAATTTTGAGAAAAGTATGTTTTCAATTGCTTCACTAGATATTTATTATTTTTTAGAAAATTATCATGCCGTTCCGGGAATTCATTCCATCATTTCAGATTATGTAAAAAATGAAAAAGCCGCAGCATTGCGGCACTATTTCTTTTTTCGCTCTCTGTGTATCGATTTAGATGATCTTTTTGAAAACTTAAATGATCATTCATTAATTAATATTGCTTTATTAAATGAATGTATTGCTCCTCACTTATTAGCATTACAGATTTATGATCAGTTTAACAAACCCACCACAACAAACCAAGCAGCCCCCCAAGAATCAACAACATAACAAAATCAAATTGAGAAAATGAAAAAATAATAAGAAATAACTGATAAAAAAATAATAATGAAACGATAGATCGTACGGTTAATAAGTAAGATCTAAAGCCACCGCCACCACGCTGATAACGTCCCATATACTCACCCCCATCATAGATAAGTTTAGATACGTTTTTCAAAACATTCTATCGTGCAACAATAAAAAGAACTTATAATCACGTACTTTAGTCTAACTAGATAGAAACTAATGAAAAACATGTCTACTTACATATAGTTTATGCATAGATGAAGAGAGAGAGCATCGAGAAATAAAAATGATTAAGTTATTTTACTCATTATCATTGAAAAAGGAATTTTACGGAATTAATTGTAATTTCCTGATCAACTATTGAATAAAGTTGTTTGTTGTTGTAGAATACTAACATATATATGATAGTTGAACAACCATGACCAGGAGGAGTAAAAGTCTTCTTACATTTTAGAGAGAAGTTCAGTTGGTGAAAGAACTTTATGTAACAACTTTGAAGGTAGCCTGTGAGTTGGGTTTCTGAAATAAAGATGAAGTAGGGAATTCCGTTAGCTGCGTTAAAGCGTCAAGTGGTAGATGATCAATCTACAATCAAGGTGGTACCGCGGAATTTTAAGCATTTCGTCCTTACGAGGATGAGATGCTTTTTTTTGTTGATAACAAGAAAAACTTGATTTTCAGTTAGAGCACGTATCATTTTAAGGAAGATTATCATGATAATGAAATGAAGCAAGTGGCGTTATTCTTTAACATGAAATAGGCTTGCTCTTAATAAGAGGGCTAAATGCTTTTATCATTCTTGATCAAATACTTTTAAAACTAACATTAAAAGTTGAATTGTATATGAATTCAACCATTGAATCAGTCCAAAATCCAGGTGGTTTGATTTAACAGTTGATTCGTTTAAAAAGCGAATGAGTTGAATAATCAGTAATTCTCTGCTGACCTTTAAAATCAAAGAATAAGTGAAGCACAATTTTATAAGAGGAATTTATTTTATATAATCGATTATCCAGGTGGTTTATATGAAATCTAAAGAGCTTTTTATGTCATTGTGAAATTTGTTCTTAGAGATTAAGATTCTAGTTAGAGCATTAATTGAGAATATACACGATTTAACATGTCATAAGGTCTATTATCCAGGTGGACAATAAATGAACATTTTTAGTTAGTTAATAAAAATAATAATGTTTCCTCGTTTTTATCTCGAATCAAGAGAAAATTCATTCATTTAATCATAGAATTTGTTCATCATCCAAGCGATTATTGAATGATAATGAAGATTCCTTTTCACCAATAAAAAGCCAAAACTAAGTATTATTTCAGCATGAGAAAATGAAAAAATAATTCATTATCCAGGTGGTTATTTTATCAACTTAAACTCAGCAAAATGACTTAGTATCACTGGATTCATTATTATTTTTTCTGAAGTAAACAGTTGATCAAAAAATGAAAAAGATAAAATTAGTCATTAGAAATTAGCGTTTTTCATCAAAGATAACTAGTCATGAGGCATCATACATTAAAACTAATCACGTCTTAATGAAATCAAGAGCGTTATGAAAACAAACGGTACACGAGCTAGAATCATTCATAAGTGATGAGTTAGATTAATGATTTACAGTGATTAAAACACTTAATCATCATTTTTTATTTAGATATAGGAATTCAACAACTATCATTCATCCATCTGATAGTAAGACAACCCACCAAGTTGTCTAAAGATTATTCCACCAATTATTTTAAGTTGAGAGCCTATAACTGAATGAGATATAGAATGTTAAATTAGTATTTAATTGCAAAATCGTCAACGCTATAGCTGATTGAATGAAGTTCAATGCCTTGATTGTAGCGAAATGATTGATGTTAAATGAATCATTAGTCGATCCAAACTGCTTTAGTTGTTCAATGATCAAAGATTAAGAAAAGGAGGACACTAAAATGACGAAAAACTTAGCACCTAAGTATAATCATTTAGATGTAGAACAAGGTAAATATGCATTTTGGTATGAGCAAGATTGCTTCAAAGCCCAACCACAATCAAACAAACCTAAGTATACGATCGTTATTCCACCACCAAACGTAACAGGTAAGTTACACTTAGGACATGCCTGGGATACATCATTACAAGATATCATCATTCGTATGAAACGTATGCAAGGTTATGATGCTTTATGGTTACCAGGTATGGACCATGCCGGAATTGCCACTCAAGCAAAAGTTGATGCTCGCTTAAAAGAAGAAGGTGTTTCTCGTTATGACATCGGGCGTGAAGCATTCTTAGAAAAAGCTTGGGAATGGAAAGAAGAATATGCAGGATTCATCCGTCAACAATGGGAAAAAATGGGGTTATCATTAGATTACTCTCGTGAACGTTTCACATTAGATGAAGGGTTATCGAAAGCTGTTCGTCGCGTATTCGTTCAATTATATGAAAAAGGATTAATCTATCGTGGTGAGCGTATCATCAACTGGGACCCAGCTGCACGTACAGCTTTATCAGATATTGAGGTTATCCATAAAGAAATTGAAGGGGCATTCTACCACTTCAAATATATGATTGAAGGAACAAACGAGTTCTTAGAAGTTGCAACGACTCGTCCTGAAACAATGTTTGGAGACGTTGCTGTTGCGGTTCATCCTGAAGATGAGCGTTACCAACACTTACTAGGTAAAAATGTCTTAATCCCAGGAAACAACAAACCGATTCCAGTTATCGCTGATGAGTATGTTGAAATGGATTTTGGAACAGGTGCTGTTAAAATTACACCAGCTCACGATCCAAACGACTTTGAAGTTGGAAACCGTCACGACTTAGCTCGTCCAATCTGTATGAACTTAGATGGAACGATGAATGAATTAGCAGGTAAATACAATGGAATGGATCGTTTCGATGCTCGTCGTCAATTAGTTGCTGATTTAGAAGAAGCGGGATTAGTTGTTAAGATTGAAAAACATGTTCACTCAGTTGGACACTCTGAGCGTACAGACGCCGTTGTTGAACCGTACTTATCAACTCAATGGTTCGTTAAGATGGAAGAATTAGCAGCACGTTCAGTTGCTAATCAACAAACAGACAATAAAGTAAACTTCGTACCCGATCGTTTTGAAAATACGTTCTTACGTTGGATGGAAAATATTCATGACTGGTGTATTTCGCGTCAGTTATGGTGGGGACACCAAATTCCAGCTTGGTATCATAAAGAAACAGGTGAAATGTATGTCGGTGAAGAGGCTCCAGCTGATCTTGAAAACTGGAACCAAGATGAAGACGTATTAGACACATGGTTCTCATCTGCTTTATGGCCATTTACAACGTTAGGTTGGCCAGATGTTGAGTGTGAAGATTTTAAAGCATATTTCCCAACAGATACATTAGTCACTGGATATGACATTATCTTCTTCTGGGTGTCTCGTATGATTTTCCAAAGCTTAGAATTTACTGATGAACGTCCATTTAAAAATGTTTTAATTCACGGATTAGTTCGTGATGCTGAAGGACGTAAAATGAGTAAATCATTAGGTAACGGGGTTGACCCAATGGATGTTATTGCAAAATACGGAGCTGATAGCTTACGTTACTTCTTAACAACTAACTCAGCACCAGGACAAGATTTACGTTATATTGAAGAAAAAGTAGAATCAACATGGAACTTCATTAATAAAATCTGGAATGCTTCTCGTTTCGTTATCATGAACTTAGAAGGAATGACAGTAGAAGATGTGAAGTTAGAAGAAGCGACATTAAATGTTGCGGATCAATGGATTTTAGGACGTTTAAATGAAACGATTGAAGCCATCAACTACAATGCCGATAAATTCGAATTTGGTGAAGTTGGACGTCACTTATATAACTTTATCTGGGAAGACTTCTGTAACTGGTACATCGAAATGGCGAAGTTACCATTACAAGGTGAAGATGAAGAAGCAAAACGTTCAACACGCATGGTCTTAACGTATGTCTTAGAATCAATCGTGAAATTATTACATCCATTTATGCCATTCGTAACAGAAGAAATCTATCAAATGATTACGCGAGAAAATACGGCATGTGCAGTAGCCGCTTGGCCAGTTGTTAAACCAGAGTATAACAACGAAAAAGCGATCAATAATTTCACGTTATTAATGGATATTATCCGCTCAGTACGTAACATTCGTGCAGAAGTGGATGCGCCAATGAGTAAACAAATCCGCATCTTCATCAATGCTAAATCAGAAGAGGTATTAGAAAACTTAAGTACAAACCAAGCTTACTTAAAACGTTTCTGTAACCCAAGTGAATTAGTAATTGAAAGAGATTTAACAGTAGAGGAAGAAACAATGACAGCCGTTGTAACAGGGGCAGACATCTTCTTACCAACTGAAGGATTAATCGATGTAAGTGCTGAAATTGAACGTTTGAAAAATGAGTTAAAGAAATTAGCTGCAGAAGTAAAACGTGGAGAATCAAAACTTGCAAATGAAAAATTCGTCGCTAAAGCTCCGGCTCACTTAGTTGAAGAAGAGCGCAATAAACTCGCGGATTATAAAGAAAAATATGCAACCGTTGAAGCTCGCTTAGCTCAATTAGAAAAATAATGATACCAAAAGCTCTCAGTCAAACTGAGAGCTTTTTTGTATGAAAGAAGTAGAAAGAACGTTTTACCCTTTTAAAAAATAACTTTAGTTGGTAGAATTATGTTATGATTTTATAGTTTAGTGATCAGTCATAAATTTAGGTATGTTGGTGAAAAATATTATATTGCTTCTATATATAAACAGAAATAAAATCTATAGTTATCATCATACACTAAATACTTAATACTGGTGCCATAAAAGTCAGATGATAAAACAGTGATTCGTTTTTATAATTTAAAAATGGATTTAGACTTATATCAATAGAAGGACGTGAAAATTTGGGTAAAAAAAAGAAACGAAAAAAGTATCGATTAAATGCTAGATTCTATTGTCTAGTGTTTGGAATATGTACGGTGGTTGCGTTAACGATTAACATCAAATCAACACTTGAGTTTAATACCATTCCAAATTTTCATGGATGGTCAGCAGATGAAGTTATGAAGTATGATGAAAAGCATGAGAATATCTCGGTGATCTATGAGCTTGTTTATTCATATGATGTCTTACAAAATTGTGTTATGGAACAATCGATTAAACCACGAACAAAAATTGGAGATGATCCGTTAATTTTAACAGTTTATGTTTCAAAAGGTTATCCCATGATGGAGGATTTTGTAGGAAAACGTTTAAGTGAGTTAAATGAATTTGCTAATCTATACGACTTAACCGTGGAGTCATCTGAGGAAGAGGGAATCATTGAAAGCCAATCAGTTTTAGCAGGAGAATTATTAACAAAGGGAATGGTTGTTTCAGTTACGACAAAAACAGATTAAAAAAGAAGGTGAGAAAACATGTTTAGAAGTGGAAAAGAAGTCATTGATTGGGTTTCAGAACAACTACGATTTGGAATTCGTCCAGGTCTAGAGAGAATGGAAGCGGCATTAAGTCGTTTAGACAATCCTCACTTAAAAATCAAAACCATTCATATTGCCGGAACGAATGGAAAAGGATCGACTGTTACTTATTTACGTTCTGTATTACAAGATGCGGGTTATCGTGTCGGAACCTTTACGTCACCTTATATCGAAACGTTTAATGAACGAATTTCATTAAATGGAGTTCCAATTAGCGATGATGACTTAGCTTGGTGTGCCAATGTATTAAAGCCTATTGTAGAAGAAATTAATCAAACTTCAATGGGGCCGTTTACAGAGTTTGAAATTATTACGTTAATTTCATTTATTTATTTTAAGCATTATCAAACAGATGTCGTTATTTATGAAGTTGGACTAGGTGGAAGACTTGATGCCACGAATGTTATATCACCTATCGTTTGTGGAATTACTAATATTGGTCATGATCATGAAGCCATTTTAGGGGAGACACTAGTAAAAATTGCTCATGAAAAATTAGGAATTGTTAAGAATGAAGTTCCACTGTTTACAACGGAAGAAAATGAAGATGTTTTAAAAGAATTTGTAGAGGTTACAAATCAGAAAAATAGTCCATTCGTTCAATCACTTAAAATGTATCCTGCGACTCAAGTTCATGTTAATCAAAATGGCTTACAGTTTGATTGGCCTCATTTAAAAGATGTAGAATTGACCATGAAGGGAACGCATCAAATTAAAAATGCCACACTAGCTTATTCCATCATTCAATATTTAAAAGAAAAAAGGATTTTTAGTATTTCAGATGTAAATATATATAGGGGAATGAAAGAGGCGTTTTGGAAAGGAAGATTCGAGGTTATTCACGAAAATCCAACGATTATCTTAGATGGGGCACACAACTTAGAAGGAATGATGCAACTATGTGAGACGGTTAAAACTCTTTATCCTACTGAGCGACGCTTGTTTATGGTCAGTGTTTTAAAAGATAAGGACTATGAAAAGATGTTTAATCACATGAATGAAGTAGCCGATCATGTTTACTTTACGACGTTTGATTATCCACGCGCTCAATCTGCTAAAGCCCAATATGAGGCATATCATCGTGAGAATTCATCGTATGAAGAAGATTTTCATGAACTTCTCGATCATTTATTAGGTGAAGTTGAAGAGGATGAATGTCTAGTTATTACAGGATCTCTTTACTTCATTTCAGAAGTTCGAAAATCATTAGTCAGATGAGATTTAGACAATTTTCTTGATTAACCTTTGATATCATCATACCTATATAAAAACAGAAACGTCTTTCATCAGTTAATAGCTGTCTTAGTTGATTAATGACTTGAAGACTAAGACCAACACTAGTTCGGTTAACTATTCTTTGATAGAAAAAACTAATCTGAACTTATATATAATGAGATGAAATAATGACTGAAAATGATAGGTGGGGTCATGATGAAGAAAAAGAAAGCTAAATTCAGACTAAAAGTGGATTTAAAGTCGATGCGTTTATGGATTTTATTGACATTGATTATTGTAATGATGGGGTTATCATTTGGAAAACTACTAGATAATTTCTTAGGTTCATCAGAGGGAGTGGCTACAACGAGTGGTGTAGCTGATGAGACTCAACCTGCTAATGAAGAGCAACCAAAAGATGAGACAGAGCAATCAGAAAACGCAGAAGACGTGGCAGCAGAAAATAAAATCTATGTCATCCAATTAGGGGTGTATGAAACGTATGATAATGTTTTAAACTTAGCAGGTCAATTACAACAGCTAGGCTATAATTATGGAATTTTAAAAGTTGACGGAAAATATTCTGTATTTTCTCATATTTCAGGAACAAAAGAAAGTTTAGCTTCTGTTGAAGAGGCGATGAGTAATAAAGGAATTGATCATTTTATTAAAGAGGTAGACGTTTCAACGGATGATTTAAAGTGGAATTACTTTTTACAAGCTGTCAAACAAAAACCATTTGAAATGACGGGAGATTTTATTCAAACATTTACGGATGATGAAATGCATATATGGGGTTATTATGTAACACTTTCAACAGCTTCTTTTGATGCTTTAGCGTCAGAGCGTCAGAAGATGCTACTTGAAATTTATCAATGGTTAAATGGATAAGAACAGGAAGTGATGAAATCAAACATGGAACCCTTTATGATTCGTGATTTACCTCTTGAAGAGCGGCCTCGAGAACGTTTGTTGTTAGAAGGGGCCGCCTTTTTATCAAATGCAGAGTTATTGGCTATCATATTACGAACGGGGACTAAACAACAATCAGCGTTGAGTTTAGCGCAAACGATTTTACAAAAGACACAAGGAATTAAGCTTTTAAACGAAATAACGATAGAGGAATTAAGAAGTATACATGGAATTGGTGAAAGTAAAGCCATTCAAATTTTAGCAAGTATTGAGCTAGGGAAACGAATTGCTAAGGCAAAACATCAAAAATTTGATGCGATCTTATCACCAAGCGACTGTGTCTCTTATCTATCGGCAGAGATGAAACATTTAACACAGGAACATTTTGTTGTATTATTTTTAGATACTAAAAATTTTATTATAGGAAAAAAGACGATTTTTATAGGATCGTTGAACAAAGCCATTGTTCATCCTCGAGAAGTATTTAAAGAAGCGATTAAACGATCATCGGCTGCTATCATTTGTGCTCATAACCATCCAAGTGGAGATCCTATGCCTTCACAACAAGATATTCAACTTACACATCGTTTATATGAAGCCGGTGAATTACTTGGCATTAAAGTGTTAGATCATTTAATTATTGGAGATGATCAGTTTACTAGTTTAAAAGAAAAAGGATACTTATAAAAGATGAGTTTTAATCCTATTAAAATTGTTACTTAAAAGATGAGATTCTTTTATTTGAGTGCGAGTTGAATTATAAAACTGACTTTAAAGAATTAAAATAACTATAACTAAAAAGCTCTCGCATTCGAGAGCTTTTTAGTTAAGCAGAAGGATTTTGTTTTTGTTTATTATCTTCTTTCATTTCCCATTCGATAACAATCGTCATCAGAACACGAAGTAAAAAAATTGAACCTAAAATAACAAGTTCACTTAAACTTTGGATAAGAACGGTTTTTAAAATTTCAGCTGCCAACTTAAACTCAAGTCCTGTTGCCATGGAATTAGCAAATTGATGTTTAACGGGATAATGATCTTTAAAAAGTAATGTTTTAACATAGTGATAAAAGGCACGAAATGCACCAATGGTCACGATGAAAATCCCCATAAACTCTAAAATCCCAATAATAATTGGGAGAATTGATTCAATCAGATGATCAAACATACGAATGTTCCTTTCAAAAGTTGACGACGTAAATTTTTGTCGTCACTGATAGACTTTAAGCATAAAAAATTAAGTATTAGCAGTTTCTTAACACATAAATGGCTATTTGCTTTACTTATTGATACGTCTAGTTTGAACGAAAATAGCTGTTTTATTCTAAGATTGTTTTTTATTTTTGAATCGGAATCGAAAATGATGATAAAAATCAAAAAAGCAGTTATTTTGAACGCAGTTAGATGCATAAAATAAAAGAAAAGGAATTGATGATTGATCATTAAAGGAGGGAATGTTATGTGTGGATTTATGGTGTATACAGCCAATGATATTAAGGTCGAAGATTTTGAAGAGGGTTTTATTCGAATTTCATATCGAGGACCAGATTTTTGTATTATTGAAAGTCGTGAACGAGGATTATGGGGATTTCATCGACTATCAGTTATGGGAGTGGGGGAGTCAGGAAATCAACCCTTTGAACTGCACAATAACTTAGTCGTTTGTAATGGAGAAATTTATGGATTCAAAAAGATCAAAGAACAATTGAGCCCAAGATATGTCTTTAATTCAGATAGTGATTGTGAAGTGATTTTACCTCTTTATGAAACGTATGGATTAGACTTTTTTAAACAGTTAGATGGAGAATTTGCTTTAGTTATTTACGATGCTAAAAAGGATGAATTTATTGCTGGAAGAGACCCTATCGGAATCCGACCACTTTTTTATGGTTATTCAAAAAATAGTCATAAAATGATGTTTGCCTCAGAAGCTAAATCATTAGTTGAGCTATGTGACGAAGTTTATCCGTTTCCTCCTGGATATTACTATGCTAATGGTTGTTTTACCTGCTATTATGACGTGACACAGTCTAAAGGATATTATAATGGTAGTCTTGAAGAGGTGACAAAAGAGATTAAAGACCGTTTAATACAAGCAGTTTACAAACGATTAGACGCAGATGTTCCGGTGGGATTTTTATTAAGTGGAGGATTGGATTCTAGTTTGGTTTGTAGTATTGCTTCAAAATTATCTGATGAGCCGATTAAAACGTTTGCTATTGGAATGGAGGATGATGCAATTGACTTAAAGTACGCCAAAGAAGTTGCAACGTATCTTGGGGCAAATCATACTGAGGTTATTATGACAAAAGAAGATGTCATCAATCATTTAGAAGAAGTCATTTATCTTTTAGAAACGTACGATATTACAACGATTCGGGCTTCAATTGGAATGTATCTATTATGTAAAGCCATTCGTGAAAAAACGGATATCAAAGTGTTGCTAACTGGAGAAGTGAGTGACGAATTATTTGGCTATAAATATACGGATTATGCACCAACTGCCATGGCGTTTCAGGAAGAGTCACAAAAGCGAATTCGTGAACTTTATATGTATGACGTCTTAAGAGCCGATCGCTGTATTTCAGCCAATTCTATTGAAGCCCGTGTTCCGTTTGGTGATTTAGCCTTTGTAGATTATGTCATTGGACTTAACCCGCAACTTAAATTAAATACATATAATAAAGGTAAGTATTTATTACGTCAAGCCTTTATTGGTGATTATTTGCCTGAGCATATTTTAATGCGTGAAAAAGCTGCTTTTTCAGATGCAGTTGGTCATTCCTTAGTCGATACTTTAAAAGATTACGCAGAATCTAAATATACCGATGAAGAGTTTGAAAGAAAAGTAAAACAATATGACGGTCATGCCGTTCCGTTTACAAAAGAGTCACTCCTTTATCGTGAAATTTTTGATCGTCACTTTAAAGGACATACAACATGGATTAAAGATTATTGGATGCCGAACAAAGAGTGGGAAGGATGTAACGTGTTAGATCCGAGTGCTCGAGTCTTAGCGAACTACGGTAATAGTGGAAGATAAGAGATTTGAAGGAGTTATGAAAATGAAACATTTAGGAACGTGTCAGTTGCAAACAAGGCGACTTGATTTAAGAAAATTTAAAATTAGTGATGCCGATATGGTTTATCACAATTGGACCAGTGATCCGGAGGTTGCTCGATATGTTGCTTGGCCTGTTCATCAAAATGTCAACACAACGAAACGAATTTTAGCCAACTGGGAGTGGAGTTACCAACACTTAGGTATTTATCAATGGGCGATTGTTTATCGTGAAAATGAGCAGGTCATTGGTTCCATTTCACTTCATCAATTTAATCGTCGAGGGCAACGTTATTCATGTGAGCTAGGTTATTGTTTATCTAAAGAGTATTGGAACCAAGGCATTATGACTGAAGCAGCAACAGCCGTTTTACAATTTGCTTTTGAACAGCTTGAAGTGGATATGGTTAGTGCTAAGCACGATGTTAGAAATCCCGCTTCTGGTCAAGTAATGAAAAAAATAGGAATGCATCATGATCAATTAATCACACGAGCTGTTTTAAATGGCCATCGAGAGTGGGTAGACTGTGACACTTACGTCATTGATCGAGATCATTTCCTAAAAACAAGATAAAAAATTCTCACGATCGTGTGAGAATTTTTTAAATGTAAAGACAATTTCCATGTAAAAAGTGTGAAAACTCAAAGAGTTCAAGTTTATGTCATGAATTAGACTTGTTTCATACATATCAATTCTATATAATAAGCATTATAAAAAAAGATTATTGTAAAGACTTAGGATGTGTTTAAATGAAGGGTGTTAACCATTTAAAAGTATTTGGAATTATCGTAATAATTTTCATGACTTTAATTACAGTCGGTTATACGATGAATCAAGAGACAAGAAATCCATTGCCAGAACGTCTAATTAAAGATGGAATGACGGCGATTCAAACAGGATATACAGGAATTGTCGATAGTGTTAAAGGTTTTTTAACTAATGTCAACGATTTATTTCACACGTATGAAGAAAATAAATTATTAAAACAGCAGATGTATAATTATGAAGCATTAGAGGTATATGTTCATCAATTAGAAGAACAAATCAATTCGTTAGAAGAGTTACAGGAAACGGGTGTTTCTTTAATGAATTATACGACAATCAATGCCTCAACTGTGATGCGTAATGTTGATCAATGGCATGATTTCATTGTGATAAACAAGGGAAGTCAACAAGGAATTAAAGAGAACATGGCTGTTCTTTCAAAAGAAGGATTCCTAATTGGAAAAGTTATTTCGGTTAATGATTTATCTGCTAAAGTCAAATTGATTAAAAATCAAGATTTTGGAAGTAAAGTCTCGGCTATTATTGATGGAAAAGATGACTCCATCGGAACCGTCGAAGGATACGATTATAAAACGGATGAACTTGTCATGACACAAGTATCTAAAGATGTCGTGGTTGAAGAGGGCGATGCGGTTATTACAAGTGGGTTAGGTGGAGTTTATCCTCGAGCTCTTTTAATTGGATACGTCAGCCGAATTGAAATAAGTAAAGACGGACTAACACAAACACTTTATTTAAAAGGTGAAAAAAATTATAACAATATGGATTACGTGATTGTTGTTTCACGTGAGGCGGTGACACCAACTAATGATTAGATTAATTATGACATTTATGACATGCTTTGTACTTGATAATTTATTAGTCATTTTTCTGCCCATCCAACCGATTTTCGGAGCTTACATGGTGATCCCTAATGTCTTTTTAATTTGTTTATCGTTTTTTACATTTTATGATAAAGGGTTTCGTCCTCTTTTAATTGCTTTTATTTTTGGAGTGTTATATGACATTTGTTACGCTGATTTAATTGGCTTATATACGTGCTTATTTCCGATTATCACGTTTATTTTATTACGATTTGTTTCACAAACGATGCCAGTCAATATTTTATCCATGATGGCATTAGTCATGATGGTGGTTATTTTTGAGGAATGGTTTATTTATTTTATTGTTAATACAATGAAGACGACAAATATGACCTTATTAACGTTTATAAAAATGATTTTAATTCCAACTGCTATTTTTAACACGATAATTACCATTCCAATTTATCCAATTTTAAAACGACAATTTAAAAAATATCAACGAGCGGTTTTAAATGAATTTTAGGCCAAGTAGATCATAAAATGAAAACCTTAGAAAATAGTGAGTTTACTAGTTTCTAAGGTTTTTTTATTTGAACATCTTATATGGATTTTTTAACAATGTCTATGATTAAAGGGACTGGGTTAAAATCGGTTAGTCCTTGTGATGAAGGTTCTAATTTTTAATAAGTGCTCATATGATTCATTGAACAAGCTTACGTACATGAAACAATAGTTGGGAGGAATTGTCGTGGCTAATCAAAAAAGAAATCGTACCCCTTATCGCTCGAATTACACGGGGTATAAAGTAAATCATTCATCATCTTATTATAGAAGAAACCAACAAGAAGACGAGGCAGTTCTATTTGTTCGGCGTTTCATTTGTCAATCCATGATTTGTTTATGTTTATTAATGAGTATCTTAGTATGTCAAAAGCTTCCGAATGCACACCTTTATGAAAATGTTAAGAGTATCATGCTCGGAAATTTTCCGTTTACTAAGTATGAAAAAATCTATCAAGACATGTTATTTAAACTGTTTCCATTTGATCATCGTTTAACAAAAGAAGAGGAAATCACCGTTCCTACAGGTGGAATACAAGGAACAACCGTTGATGAAGCGGGTCAGGTCATAAAAGAAGATAGTACCAATTCAACGTTTGATGTTTCACAGGCTATTAGTGATATTCGTGATAATATGGTGCTAAGTAATTATGAAAATGGTGCTGTCATTCAAACTAAAAAGGATGAAAAGATTAAAAGTATCATTTCTGGAATTGTTTTAAATGTAGGAGCAGATGATAAAATTAGTAACTATATTAATATTCAGTTAGAAAATGACTGGACATTAACGATTGGGTTTGTTGAAAATCGAACCGTCAATCAATATCAACATATTAAGGTTGGTGATGTTTTAGGTGTAGGTTCTGTCATTGGAGAAGCTGGAACTGAATTAGGAGAGGGTTCTTACTACTATTTAGCGTTAAGAGATAAAGATGGAAAATATCAAGATTTTACAACCTATTTAGATCAGTTTGTTCAATAACTAGGAGGACCATGAATGCGTAAAAATAGGTTAATATTTACTCCATCTTTTTATGCAATGACTCTTTTGGCAATTATACTCGGTTATTTAAATGAATATGTTATTTTTGCCTTAACGATTATGATACATGAGTGTGGGCATTTGATGATGGCTTTTTTTTACCGATGGGAGCTAGAAGAGTTACGGTTCTTTGCTTTTGGTGGAGTAATGCAATTTAAAGGTGAGTTAAATAAACCTAATAAAGAGGATTTAATCGTAAGTAGTGGTGGAGTCATTTTTAATGCAATCACCTTACTAATTTTATTGCTGACTCGAAATTATTCGAGTTCTGATCTTCGCTTATATTTTTACGATTATGCCATTTGGGCACAAATCTTTGTCATTGTCTTTAATCTTATACCATTACCTCCGCTTGATGGAAGTCGACTAGTGAGTGCTATTTTATGTTGTTTTTGGCCATATAAGACTGTTTTACTCATCACGAAGTGGTTAAATCTCATCTTAGTGATAATTGGCACAACTCTAACATTTTTATACGATATTCGACAAATCTTCTTTATTGTGAGTTTTTTAACATATTCGACAATAAAGTACAATAAGCAAATTGGATATATTTTTCAGCGCTTTCTTTTACAGAAGAAAATGTATATAAACGTTGATTTACCAAGAAAAATTGTAGAAATTAGAAACGATTCGTGGGAAGATAAAATTTATCGAGGATATTTAAATTCATTTCAAGTCAAAAATCGACTTCACGAAGAAATCAAATGGTTAAAACTAAAATATCAAGAAAAAGATACGTTAATTGTTGACGCTCAAATTAAAACTGACTAAAATGATAAATACCAAATGAGTGAACATCAGTGGGAGGAAACGTTTAACATGGGACAATTATGCGAAGATTTTTCTGTTTTAGTAGTTGATGATAATGAAATTAATTTAATGTTAATGGAAGACATTTTAGATATAATAGATATTAAAAAAGTAAAAACAATCGATAGCGGCATTCAAGCGATTCATGAGATAGAACAAAATCCAAACTATGATGTTGTTGTGATGGATATTTGTATGCCTGGAATGGATGGTTATGAAGCATCAAAAAAAATACGACATATGGGGTATCAAGGACGTATTGTCGCTTTAACAGCTAACTTATTATCAAAAGAAGATCCAAAGTTTCAAGAGGCGATGATGGATGATATCTTATTAAAGCCAATCGATTTAAATATGATTAAGAAGGTCTTATGTTTTTCATAAAAAACATAAGATTTTTTGTTTAAAAAGTTTTAAATGAGACAAAAATAAGTAGTCGAAAAATTTTAAAAGAATCAATCATGAGTGAACTAAAAAATAATCGAAAAAGGTAGACATAACCATACATAAATGATTGACGAACAGTATAGGCTCTGATATAATGAATCATGTTGTTAGCACCTTAGGGTACTACAACCGCACGGATAAGGTCAAAATATGTCAACGACATATACCTTTAATGGCGAGTCTTAGTTAAATTTTAAGGAGGTGCAGGTAATGTACGCTATTATTAAAACTGGTGGTAAACAATTAAAAGTTGAAGTAGGTCAAGCTATCTACGTTGAAAAATTAAATGTTGCTGAAGGTGAAGTTGTTACTTTCGACGAAGTATTATTCGTTGGTGGAGAAAACGCAAAAGTTGGTGCTCCATTAGTAGAAGGTGCAACTGTAACTGCTAAGGTTGAAAAACACGGTAAAGGTGAAAAAATCATCGTGTTTAAATACAAACCTAAAAAAGGTTACAAAAAGAAACAAGGTCACCGTCAACCATACACTAAAGTGGTTATCGAAGCTATCAACGCTTAATTGTTAGACGATGATTACAGCCAATTTTAACTATAAAAATAATAAAGTTGAGTCATTTGAGATCAGCGGCCATGCCTTTGCAGGTGAACCAGGTGAAGATTTAGTCTGTGCTGCGGTGAGTGCTGTGACATTTGGCTTAACCAATTCCATTATCAGCTTAGACGAATCAGAACTTAGTATAAAAATGGAAGATGGTTATTTATTAGTTGAAAATCTTCCAAACAGTGAAGCGTGTCAAACGCTAATCTATGGAATGATCACTTCTTTACAAACAATTGAAGAAGATCAATTTAAATACTTAACAGTCATAGAGAATAAGTAGGAGGTGGACTCATGTTAAAGTTAAACTTACAATTTTTCGCATCTAAAAAAGGTGTTGGTTCTACTAAGAACGGTCGTGACTCTGAATCTAAGCGCTTAGGTGCTAAGAAAGCAGACGGACAATACGCTTCTGCAGGATCAATCATCTACCGTCAACGTGGAACAAAAATTTATCCAGGTACAAACGTAGGTATGGGTGTTGATCATACTTTATTCGCTAAAATCGATGGTATCGTTAAATTCGAACGTTTAGGACGTGACAAAAAACAAGTTTCTGTATATCCAGAAGCTAAGTAATCGATTTAATAAATCCCCTAATCATGTGATTAGGGGTTTATTTTTATGTTCATTTTTTGTATGAGCTCATCCGTTTATTTTAATAATATATATAAGTCCAGATAAGTTTTTCCTATCGGAAAACTTTTAGCTGGACTATAGGAGGCTTTAGTATTAAAGCAACATATTAACTAGGACTGATGTAGAATCATGAAATATATTTCTGTTTCTATATAGAAGAAGACAAAAATGAAGTGAATTTATTTCATTAAATAGAATTGAGGGATACATTTGTTTATCGATCAAGTCAAACTAAAAGTAACGGCTGGTAACGGTGGTAACGGTGCTGTTGCCTTCCGTCGTGAAAAATATATCGCAAATGGTGGTCCTGCAGGTGGTGACGGAGGTAACGGAGGAAGTGTTGTTTTCGTTGCTGATGAAGGATTATCAACGTTATTAGATTTACGTTATAACCGTGTATTACAAGCTAAAAACGGTGAAAACGGAATGGCAAAAAGCTGCCATGGTAAAAATTCAGATGATTTAATTGTAAAAGTTCCAGTTGGAACGATTGTTTATGATAATAGCACAAACTTAATCATTGCAGACTTAACTGAGAATGGTCAACGTGCTGTCATTGCTAAAGGAGGACGTGGAGGACGCGGAAATATTCACTTTGCAACGCCACGTAACACAGCTCCAGAGCTTGCGGAAAACGGTGAATTAGGTCAAAAACGTGAAGTTCGTGTTGAATTAAAAGTATTAGCAGATGTTGGATTAGTGGGATTCCCGAGTGTTGGTAAATCAACTTTAATCTCGGTTGTTTCAGCTTGTAAGCCGAAAATTGCAGCGTATCACTTTACAACATTAGTTCCTAATTTAGGAGTTGTAGGTGTTCCAGATGGTCGTTCATTTGTTATGGCGGACTTACCTGGATTAATTGAAGGAGCTGCTAGTGGAGCAGGACTTGGACATCAGTTCTTACGCCATATTGAACGTACACGTGTTATTTTACATGTGATTGATATGTCTGGAATGGAAGGACGCGATCCTTATGAGGATTATGTCACAATTAATAACGAGTTAGCCCAATATCGTTACAAATTATTAGAACGTCCACAAATTATCGTTGCAAATAAAATGGATATTGGTGATGCTGAAGAAAACTTAAAAGCATTTAAAGAAAAAGTCGGAGACGATGTGACAATTGTTGAAATTTCAGCAGCAACACGTCAAGGAATTGATCAATTATTATATAAAACAGCTGATTTATTAGAACAAACACCTCAATTCCCATTATACGATGAAGATGAAGTGGAACAATCAGTTACATATAAATTCAAACCTGAAGAAGCTAAGTTCCATATTTCTCGTGGAGATGATGGAGTTTATGTGGTTACAGGAGCTCACGTTGAAAAAATCTTCCATCAAACAGACTTCAATCGTGAAGCATCAATTATGCGATTTGCCCGTCAATTACGTCAAATTGGTGTGGATCAAGCATTACGTGATCTTGGAGTTGAAGACGGAGATCTTGTACGTATTCTTAACTTTGAATTTGAATTTAAAGATTAATTTATCTTATAGTCACTTTACTTTTAGTAAAGTGGCTTTTTTTATGGGTTAGAAAGAACATTTTATTTCATTTATCTTAATTTAAGACTGATAAGTAGGGTTGGGTTAAAAAAGATTACTTGTTGAATGAAGGGATTAATTGTTGATTAGACTGATCTTTTAAATTTTAGAAAACCTTTCACTTCGCCTAAGTTTGTTATATTTCAGAAAACTTCATCATATAGTGTAAAGAGATAATGTAGAAAGGAGAATCGGACTTATGAAAATCCACATTGTACAGCGAAATGATACGTTTGAATCAATAGCTAGAAAATATGATGTTAGTATTCAGGACTTAGTGGGGATGAATACTCATATCAACCCGCAAGCTGGTCTTGTACCCGGATTAAAAGTTAAAGTTCCTTCACCTGTCAGAAAAGAAGAATCGAATGTCGCACAACATATTCAAAAATATTATCCAAATTTAGATACTAATCCTATTGAGCTGAAGACAGCAACAACGGTTGAAAAAGAACCTGTTGTGGTGAAGCAAGAAGTTGTTAAACCAACTCCTCAAGTTATTGAGGTACAGGAGGAAGTGATTCCAATTCCTTTAAAACCTATTCAAACGGAGACGCCAAGTCAACCGAATGATGGAGTTAAAGTGGGGGGAGCCATAGCGAGTGTAGAACAATATAATGTATCCATTAATCAAAAAACATATCAGCAACCGAAACAAACGACAACAACGACTACATCAACAAAACCAGCAGTATCCCAATTAAAACCCTCACAAGCACCTGTTAATCCAATTCCCAACTATTTAGAACCACCTATTCCGCCACTAATGAATGTACCATATGTACCAAGTTGTTCTTCGGGAGCTATGCCATATCAAGTTCCAGGAATGACACCTTATGGTAATTCTTATCCTGGAGCCTATTATCCTTATGGGGGAGGGTATCCAGCTCCATATGCCATGAGAGGTGGACAGGACGAGCGCTTTTTTGTTGGAGGAGGATTTGGCTATCCATTCTACGGAGGATGGGGCTTTGGAGGATTTGGCTATCCATTCTATGGAGGATGGGGATTCGGAGGATATCCTCATTACGGTGGATGGTATCGTAGCCCGTATTTTTATTAAGCTAAATAAATCTTTCCTAAAAAAGAAGATGAAAACATCTTCTTTTTTTATGTTTGAAGTTATCAGTCAAACTGTATAGGCATAATTACATAGATGAGTATCATAATTATTAAGGAAGAAAAAAATTAGGGGATGAGATGTTATGGAAGTTATTCAAGTAAGATCAATTGAGGAAATCGGACAGGTCGCTTTAAGAGAGGTATTAGCTGTTGTTAAAAGAAATTCGAGAGCTGTATTAGGATTAGCGACGGGAAGTAGTCCAATAGGGCTGTATCACGCCATGATTAAAGATCATCAAAAAAATAAAACATCTTATGCAAATATACGGACGATTAATTTAGATGAGTATGTTGGAATTGAATCTTCTCATTCGCAAAGTTATCGTACGTTTATGAATGAGCACTTATTTAATCATATTGATATTAATCCTAAAAACATTCACTTACCTGTGGGAAATGGTGATGATTTGAGATTAGAGTGTGAACGTTATGAGCGTGTTTTACAAGAAAATAACGTAGATTTACAAATACTTGGAATTGGATCCAATGGACATATTGCTTTTAATGAACCAGGAACATCATTTCATTCAAGAACACATGTTGTTACTTTAGATGAACGTACACGTCAGGATAACGCCCGATTTTTTAATCATCTAGACGAAGTGCCAAAATATGCGATTACAATGGGTATTGAGTCCATCTTACGTGCAAAACAGATTGTTCTAATCGCAATGGGAAAAAATAAAGCGAAAGCAGTCGCACATATGATTGGAGGAAGTGTAAGCACTGATTGTCCAGCATCTGTTTTGCAACTTCATCCAAATGTTGTTGTAATTGCTGATGAAGAAGCTTTATCAGAACTAAAAGTTAAGCCTTCTATTCTAATCGATGGCGTGAAGTTGTTCAAATGTAATGGATAAAAATAGCGTCAAGATTGTTTAAATCAAAAAAAGTCTTAGAACATGGAAGAATGCTTGTTCTGAGGCTTTTTTATATTAGTTTTTCATATCCCATGCTTCACACTTTTTATTTATTTTGGTAAAATCAAATAACGATATGAAAAAATGCTTTTCGTAGGTTCTTAATGGATTGTCTTAAGATGAAGAATTGATCTTATTAATGATTGAGAATTTTCAGCAACCATTATTAAAGAGGATTGGAAAAATATTGATTCATAATTACTTACGCTTAAGGTGAATGAGATGATTCACTATTCATTTAGATAAGCTAAGAAGCCTATAATCAAAGGTTGAGATTTGAAATTTTTGTTTTCTGATTCATCTAAAATTATATAAAACGGAGAAGTTTTAGAGATTATTAGGGGCTATTATTTAGCCCTGCACAATAATTTTATTGAATGAACGGATTTTGAAATCATTAAATAAAAAAGGAGAAAAGAGATGAAAAAGATAGTTTATGTTGTTTGCTTAATGTTATTGGTAGTTGGGGGAATTTCAGGGTGTCAAACGAAACCGGATGAAGTTAGATTATCTGATGTACAAGCGCCTGAACAATTACCGTTAGTGACGATAAAGATTAAAGATTATGGAACAATGGAGGCGGAGTTGTATCCTCATATTGCGCCAAACACTGTCAATAATTTCATTTCACTAATTAATCAAGGATTTTATAACGGATTAACGATTCATCGAATCGAAAAAGGATTTGTTTTACAAGGTGGAGATCCAACAGGAACTGGTAGTGGTGGACCTGGTTACAGTATTGAAGGGGAGTTTACAACTAACGGTTTTTTAAATGAGCTAAAGCATACAGAGGGTGTTTTATCGATGGCTCGCACAAATCAACCTAATAGCGCAGGAAGTCAATTTTTCATTATGTTAGATGATGCACCACACTTAGATGGAAATTACGCTGCCTTTGGTAAAGTCATTTCTGGAATGGATATTGCTCATCAAATTGAAGAAGCGGGATTGAATCATGGTTCGATTACGATTGAAGAAATGTCTGTTGAAACGTATGGAGTTGACTATCAAGAACCTGAAATAATGAACTAAAAAGAGTCTAATAAAGGCTCTTTTTATCTTGATTTAGTTTTAAATCTCAAATACTGGTTCATACTAACAAACGTTAGATTACAAAACATGAGGTGATGTACAATGAAGAAATATACAGCTTGCTTTTTAATTGGGGGAACAGTCTTATCTTTAATGGCTTGTGCTAAAAAAGATTTAACAACAAATCCATCAACTATGGAAAATCAAATGATGAGTGAATCAGGAACTTCTCAAGTAAAAGCAACTGATTTACCAATTGAAGACATTTTAAATCAGGCTAGAAAAGCAATTGGTAATGGAACAGTGACAGCGATTGAATATGAAAAAGGAAATCCTAATTATTACGAAGTAGATATTTATGTTGGGGATTTAAAGTATGAACTTAAAATAGATGCACTAACAGGAGATCTTTTTAATCAAGAGCAAACATCAGTGAATGCTTACATTTTAGATGGTGTAAATATTTCAATTGATGAGGCAATTTCGATTGCAACATCTCAATCAAATGGAGGAGTCGTTCATTCCATTCAATTAGAACCAAAAGAAATCGGTGTCGTTTATGAAGCAGAGGCTATTAAAAATAATAAAAAACAGGAAATAGAGATTAGTGCTACGGATGGAAAAATTATTTCGTTTGAGGAAGAAATCAATGATTAAAATTGAACAAAAGATGACATTTATCTCCTAAGATAAACATATCCTTAATTGAAGAGGAGGATCAAATAGGAAGTAGGGAGAAAAATGGATGATGTGAATCGTGCGTATGATATTCTTGGAGTAAAACCAACTATGTCACTAGAAGAAATAGAAGGTGTTTACGAAGAATTATTGCAAAAATACGAACATCTTGCCGAGGATAACATGTATTATCAAGAAAAGCTCGTTGAGTGGGATCGTGCTTTTGATTGTATTATTGAACATCGCATTGACATAGCAGATGATAGTGATTTACCTAATGAAGGAAAGCGATCATCAAAATTTTTAACGTTAATGGCAATTCAAATGATTTTTCTTGGATTCATTTCAGTTACCGTTTTTAAAGAGTTTGATGAATTAAAATTACGGCCACTATCGAGTGATTCCCCTGGAATTTATGAGTTATCAACGAACTTTAAGTTATCGTTGTGTAAATTTAGTGAATTTGATAACTGGGACTGGGGGTATTATGAAGAAGATGGTGAATGGGTCATTGTGGTAGCTGTTGAAGTTTCTAAAGCAGCTAAAGATGGTGCCTTAATTAATGCTACTAATTTTCGTTTAGAGGAAGACTATCCGACCACTTATATTACTAAAGAGATTTATTCGGATGAAGATTTAAATCAAGTTCATTACTTAGGAAACAATAGTGAATTAGTTAAGGCAAATGACAAGTTTGGTGTTGTGTTTCAAGTCGAAGCGTTTGAACAGGGAGAAGAGCGAGTGCTTTATTACTATCATCCAGATGGTAGTAAACATGAAGTTGGACGATTGATCTTTGATGTTTTTCAAGAGTCAGAAAATCCTGGTATTTTTATTTAGTGAAACATCCTTAAAGGATGTTTTTTAATAGTGTTTAAATTCGTTAAGTTCTTCTTGTTGTCTAAGAAGTAAATTTACTTGTAATTAAAAATAATTTTATGTCACGGTATGATGTCAAAATAACGAGAGTGGTTTATTAAAAGAACAAGGTGATTTTGATATGTTTTCGAGTTAGAGTCATAAAATAAACTAAAGATAGAAAAGGAGGAGTTCGATGGAAATTAAAATCATGAGTGAAGAAGAGGCGAAAACTTGGAGTTATAATCAGTGGATAGAAGTGGCTGTGTTAGTTTCTATTTTAGAAACGCATAGTGAAACACCTAACTTTTATAAAAATCCTCGAATTATTGACAAAATTTCTTTAAGATTTGATGATGTGGACACCGTAGAAGATAAGCATACGTTATTATCAGATAAACAGTGTATGGAAATTAAAGATTTTATTTTAGAGCACGCAGAAGAAGTCGAGACAATTGTCATTCATTGTCTAGCAGGAGTTTCACGAGGAGCAGCGATTGCTTTTGCAATCTGTCAGTTGTTAAATTTAGATGATTCATGGCTATGGAATTCAAAATATGATCCGAATAAATATTGTGTTCATAAATTAAACAATGTTTTAAGGTTAGGATTAACAGAACAAGACATAGAGGCGCGATATGCTTATAAATAAAAAAACATCAGCTAGGCTGATGTTTTTTTATTCCGACGATATTGTAAAATTAAAATGAGACAAGCAATAACGGCCGTCCCGCTTCCGAATAAGAATGGAAGTTTACTACCGATTTGATATAAGAAACCAGAGGTTAACGATCCGATGACCATTCCTAGTGAACGAGCTGAATTTTGAATCCCCATAATCTCACCTGCATTATCTTGAGCATACTTAGAAATGATGCTTTGATAAATCGGTTGAGCTAATGGCATAACGATAAAGAAAATAATGATAAAGATTCCCACTACGATAAGATTCGTACTATATGCCCATACAAATAAAGAAACTGCTGTTAGCGCGATAACAACGATGAGTGTTTTTAATTCATCATACTTAGCCGCTAATCTAGGATTAACGAAGAAGTTCACTAAAATTGCACCAATTGGGGCGATACTTAGAACTAATCCATTTAATTGAGTAGGTAATTTCAGATCGGATTCAACAAAGTATCCAATCGTTGAGTTATAAGCTGTTGTTGTAATATTCATAAAAGCAACGGTTATAATAAGGGTTCCTAATAAAGATTTAAAATCAATGGTTGATTTTTTAAATTTTAAGTGATTTAAAGCAATGATCACTTTTCCATCCTTTTTCTTTTCTAATGTTTCAGAGGTGAACAGCCATAACCCAATCGTTAGGACAATACAGCAAAGAAATTGAATGATAAACGTAGTTTTATAGTCTGAGCTACCAACCCAACCACCAATGTTAGATCCCGCTGCAGCTCCCATTGCTGTTGTGGCTGCCAAGTAAGCTAATGATTTCGCACGATTTTCTCTTGAAGATAAGTCACTAATACAAGCCATAGTGACCGCAATATAACTAACACTCAGTATTCCACTCAGAATTCTAAAGATGGAAATGATTCCAGCGGTTTGACTAAGTCCAAATCCAAGTTGTGCCACTCCATAACCTAATACACCAAACATTAAAAATTTCTTACGACCTTTATAATCAGAAAGGCTACCCCAAATAGGAGAGAAAACGTAGCTTCCAATAGACATTAGGGCAAAAAATAAACCAAACATATAAGATGGAAGATGTAGTTCGTTAATGAGACGTGGAGTTACGGGATGAGCGAAATTAAATACCGTCATAATTAAAAAATTAAAAAATAAAAATTTTCGTAATGAATTTTTTTTCATAAATCCTCCTTGTGAAGTTGTCACTAATAAATATTATACAGAATTTAACAGATAAGCTCAAATTGTAAAGCTTAAAAAGTCGAACGAATTTCATTCATTCTTTATCATATGAGATTGTGAAGTTGCGTATGCTTCTAGTAATCAAGAGTTAAAACGTATTAGGAGATCAAGAACGAGAGTTGAAAGGGGGTAGTTGCAAATCATTTGATGTTGCAACGAGGCAGATGGGGACAAAAAATAAAACTTACTACCGAAATTGGTATCAGCACTGGAAAGAGGAAAATCAGGAAAAGCAAGAAAAGTTAGAGCAATCACTGAATGAGTTACGAGTGTACCAAAACTATAACGTGGAAAATGTTCAATATAAAGCAAATCATGATTTAAGTAGGCAGTCTATAGGACAGCCTCATTCTAAACATCGGCGTTCATCTTCACCTTATAGTTCGACGCGTAAAAAATCACAAGTGACCGATATTAACTTATCAAAGCAAAATCAATTTTCTGATACTTTGCGTGGCATTTTAGTTGGCTTACCACTTGTTGTTGTTTTATTAACGCTTCTTTATGCAACGGGAGCTATTCCACAAGATAAAGTAGATGCATTATTTGGGATTTCAACAGCTAGTCCAGTGAGTGAATATATTAAGCAGTACGATGAATTAATGGTCTTACATAATAATATCAATCAAAATCTATCTGAACACATTATGAATAATAATATTAGTCCCGTTTATATTCAGGAGTTAAAAACACAGCAGCAAACGATTATTAACAAAACACAACAGCTATTATCAACAAATGATGAATCATTGAGTGAGATGGGGCGTTTATTAAATTTAAAATTAATGAGCTTGGATCAATTGATTACAAAAGTTTCAAGTAGTGAAAGTGTCACAGATGAAGTTACACAGATGTACAATCAGTTTGTGAGTGATCAAAATGAGGTAGGAGATCAAATTGTTTTAGCTTTGACTAGTATTTTGGATGAAAATGATATTAATTACACCAAACAAATTAACGGCGCGATACAAATTAAATAAAAAAATCCATTCAATATCTTATTGAATGGATTTTTTTAATGTTCTTACAGATTAGGTTAAATATGTGTTAAAATGTTCATGATAAAGATAGAAATAAAGCTCTTGGAGGAATATATGAATCATCGGATTAGTAAAACATTAGGATTGGGTCAAGAGGCCTATCTTTTTGACTCGCCGTTATATCTGACTAAGTCACTGCTCGCGGTTGCAACTGGATATATAATCGGAAAATACGTTCCCATTGCAAACTTAGACATGATGTCTTTGCTACTTGGGATTATGTATAATTTGGAACCACTTAATCGACTAGGAATTCGTCGGGTAGTGAGTCAAATTTTAGCTTCTGTTATTGGAGCAGCTGCGATAGGAATTTTAATTTTGGCATTTGGTGTTAGTGTGTTTAGTGTTAGTATTGGGGTGGTATTAACATTATATGTGTGTTTAAAAATTAATTGGCGTGTCGTTTCGCCTGTCGCTATTTTTACGTCTATTTATATGACGCAATATTTACAATTAAATGAAGCGGGATTACCGAGTATTTGGTTAACGTTTCGTTTACGAATTATTTCGCTTTGTTTAGGAATAGCCATCGCCTTATTTTATAATTATATTTTTTCAAATTTATATTATAAAAAGTTTGCTGAAAAAAGATTACAGTATGCTAATGAGCAAGTGCTTAATGGAGTTAAGTATACGACTCAAGTTTTTCAATGTATCTTGCCTCGTGGAAAAAGAGGCTATATTCAATTATTCAGTCAGCAAATGAATGATTTAGATCGAATTTATTCAAATATTGAATCACTTAAAACGGAGTTTTCCTTTTTAAAAAAAGAGAGTAAGCTAGTTGAATTAAAAAAGTTACAGGACATTGCTGAACTTTATCGAGATATTAATCATTTAACTTATGACCTAAATTTTTTACTTGAATCAACACCAGACGTTAAACTTGATAAGGAGCTAGAACTTTTATTAGAAGAGGTCATTGTTGTTTTAGAGTCGATCGACTATACCCATTCTATCGTTCCTCCATTACATGAATTAAAAGTTGAAAAACATTATCTTGATTTAGGTGATTCGTTCGCAGAACGAATTAATAAAATCTGTGAAAAGGTGAATTTAGTTGTAGAAAAGTTACAGGATCTTTAATTAGTCATAAAAAGATAATTATTGCCACGTTTAAAGATTAGTGATAAACTTAAAACTGGTGTTTTTGACGATTTATAAAACAGAGTTTTGAGACTCAATAAAATGGATAAACTAAAGATAGATTAAATAGAATAGTCATCTCAGTACACATTCGTTTGAGGCGAATAGTTACTTTAAGGTAAGGAGAAATAAATATGGATTATCAATTAATTGCAACGACGACTTTTGGAATCGAAGCTGTTACGGCTAAAGAGTTAAGACGATTAGGATATGAAGATTTAAAGTTAGAAAATGGTAAAGTTCATTTCGAAGGAGATGAAATGGATATTGCCATTACAAATACTTGGTTACGTACAGCAGATCGTGTCTTAATTAAAGTTGCGGAATTTGAAGCAACAACATTTGAAGATTTATTCAATCAAACAGAAGCTATTGATTGGAGTCAATATATTCCTGTTAACGGGAAAATGCATGTAGTTGGAAAATCAATTAAATCAACCTTACATAGTGTTCCAGATTGCCAATCAATCGTAAAAAAAGCAGTTGTTAAAAGTATGCAACGTGCCTATAATCAAGATTGGTTTACGGAAGATGGACCAGTTTATAAAATTGAAGTCGCATTGTTAAAAGACGTGGTGACATTAACAATCGATACAACTGGACCAGGGTTACATAAACGAGGATATCGTGAGTATGCAGGTGAAGCGCCGTTAAAAGAAACGTTAGCAGCATCATTAATTTTACTATCTCGTTGGAAGCCAGAACGCTTATTAGTTGATCCATTCTGTGGATCAGGAACAATTTTAATTGAGGCAGCATTAATCGGTAACAATATTGCTCCAGGATTAAATCGTAACTTTGTTTGTGAAGATTGGCCGTCAATGGATAAGGAAATTTTCGAACAAGTTCGTGATAGTGCACGTAAAGCAATTAAAAATAATACATTACGTATGTTTGGATATGATATTGATGCACAAGTTTTACGTACAGCTCGCCAAAATGCTGAAAAAGCAGGTGTTGCAAAATCAATTGAGTTCCATCAATTAGATTTCCATAAATTCTCTTCTAATTACAAATACGCTTATATGATTACCAACCCACCATATGGTGAGCGTATCGGTGAAGAAGATGAAGTATTTAAATTAAATAAAAAATTAGGAATGATGAAACGTAAATTATCAACTTGGGATTTTAACATCTTAACGTCATTCTCTAAATTCGAAAAAGCATTTGCTCGTGAAGCAGATAAAAATCGTAAATTATATAATGGACGTATCTTAACTCGTTATTATCAATATTTCGATAATAATTTAACACAAAAATATGGTGTTGTTGCTCAACAATTACAAGAAGCTTCTGCAGAATAATAAAAAGTGACTAGCTTGCTAGTCACTTTTTAATTTTTTTAAAATAAATAGGGAAAAAACGTATATAAAATGAAAAATAGCCCAATATATAAGGGATAGTTCCAACACACTTAACGCATATCTGTAAAACTAAAAATTAAGATAGTCGTTTTAAATGAAGGCAACTAGTAATATGATTTAAATTTTGGAGGTTTTTTTATAATGGCAACAGGTACAGTAAAATGGTTTAACGCTGACAAAGGTTTTGGATTCATTACAGTAGATAATGGCGATGAAGTATTCGTTCATTTTTCTGAAATTCAAGGAAATGGATTTAAAACATTAGAAGAAGGTCAAAAAGTAGAGTTTGATGTAACACAAAGTGATCGTGGGCCTCAAGCTTCAAATGTTCAAAAATTATAGATAGAAAAAGAGTTGATGACAGATCAACTCTTTTTCTATCTATAAAGTATACCATTTTTATCTGAGGACTTATCGTGATAGAATAATAACGATAGGATGGTGAATCAAATGAATTCAATACATATTAATGTAATAAAAAGTCAATTGAGTGATCTCAATCTCATTGATATTCGTGAAGAGATAGAATTTTTAGCATTACCTAAATTAGCAGAAGCAAAACACATTCCAATGATTAAATTAATTCAATCTCCTGAAAACTATTTAAACCAAGACACGTGTTATCATTTAGTTTGCCGATCAGGCGCAAGAACTGCTCAAGTGACTGAATATCTAACTAGCCTAGGTTATAATGTTGTTAATGTTGAGGGTGGTATGCTTGAATTTTATCATGATTAAAATCTCTTTTGAAAAGAGATTTTTTTATATCAGGCTTAAATAAGGCTTATCTCGAATGATAAAGTGTGTCGATTCATAATGATCCTTTTAACTATCATTTGTTATTTGAAAAACTATTTATCATAAGTAACTGTAAAACTTAATATAGTATACAAAAAGTTTTATTAAATCGTTTCCTTACTTATAAAAGAAAAGGGAGTATCATCTGCATAAGTAAATAAGATTGATAAGACATAAAAAATTATAACAGCAAAGGAGTAAAGTATGACTGAGTTAGATATTATTAGAATCATTCAAAGTATTCATAATCCTTTTCTTGATAACTTTTTTCAGCTCATAACGATGTTGGGTGAAAGTTTTACCATTATGATTATTGTGTTAGGGATTTACTGGTGCATCGATAAAACAAGTGGAGAGTATATTGGTTACTCATTTTTTACAAGCGGAATGTTAAATAACAGTATAAAAAATATTGTCAAAGCTAAGCGTCCTATAGGAGAGGAAGGCATTCGATCACTTCGCGTTCAAACGGCAACAGGGTATTCATTTCCAAGTGGTCATACTCAAGGGGCGGCTTCAACGTATGGAGCGTTATATTTACTATTAAAGAAAAGTAGATATGCTTTTGTGTTTATGATTATTATTTTCTTAGTGGGGTTATCAAGGTTATACTTAGGTGTTCATTACCCTAAAGATGTCTTGGGAGGAATGATATTTGGAGGATTAACTAGCTATGTTACTTACCGATTGTTTAAGAAATCAACTCATCGAACCAAACTATACTTAATAACCTTAATTATTTTTCTTCCGTTTGTACTCAATTCATCCGTAGATTTTGCAAGATCAATGGGAGGGTTTATTGGTTTTATAGCGGGTATCAGTTTTGAACAAAAATTTGTTAAATTCAAAGTGAATGTTAGTATAGCAAAAAAAATATTACGTTTTACAGTAGGTGTAGTTATTTTGTTTACTATAAACTTTCTCTTTTATCAATTATCACTAGAATCCACCTGTTTGAAATTTATAAAAGAGAGTTTAATCAGCTTTATTGGATTTGGGGCTTATCCCTATTTATTTAAGAAGTAATAAAGAAACAGATTTAATACCATCTGTTTTTTTATTGCTTTTTTTTAAAAAGTGTTTGACACATTTCGACAAAGATGTTAATATTAAAAAGCACCAACGAGTGATGAAATAAGTTGAAAAAATATTTGACACGTTTCGACAATGGTGCTAAAATAGAAAAGTCGCAAAACGGAACAGGCCCGTTGGTGAAGCGGTTTAACACACATGCCTTTCACGCATGCATACACGGGTTCGAATCCCGTACGGGTCACCATCAAGTGGAGGATTAGCTCAGCTGGGAGAGCATCTGCCTTACAAGCAGAGGGTCGGCGGTTCGAGCCCGTCATCCTCCACCATAAATGTCCTGCTAGCTCAGTTGGTAGAGCATCTGACTTTTAATCAGAGGGTCAGAGG
>artificially_reared_2__coassemble_242_pt1 | contig 33738 bp, 36 predicted proteins | sample artificially_reared_2__metabat2_low_PE_015 | metagenome-assembled genome bin artificially_reared_2 | reverse complement strand
ATTTATGGATATTGAAAGTGATGACCTGTATAATTGACATCATATATTAGATTTGTTTGTATAAAGTAACAACAGATGGCGCATAAATGCGAATATAGCGCTCCTCATCTTGCAAATAAAAGAAAATTATAGTATAATAAATGGACACTTCGGAAAAACATACACTATCGTAAGTGATCCTTTGTTCATTTACGTTTTTTTGTGTTTTAAATAGAAAGGAAGCAAAGAATGACTCAAATTACATTTAAAGATCTTGCTTTATCGCCTGCTATTTTACAGGCAATTGAAGAAATTGGTTACGTTAAACCATCACCAATCCAAGCTGAGGCAATCCCAGTTGTATTATCTGGAAAAGATATTATTGGGCAAGCACAAACAGGAACAGGAAAAACTGCTGCGTTCATGTTACCAATCCTTGAAAAAATCGATCCTAAAAATCGTAACGTTCAAGCATTAGTATTATGTCCAACTCGTGAATTAGCAGTCCAAGTTCATGAAGAATCTAAAAAATTCGCTCGTAATATGCGAGATGTTCATATTTTATCAATTTATGGAGGTCAATCATATGACCCTCAAATCCGTGCACTTAAAAAAGGTGTTCAAATCGTTGTAGGTACACCAGGACGTGTTATGGACCATATGCGTCGTGGAACTTTAAAATTAGAAAACTTAAAGATGTTAGTTTTAGACGAAGCTGATGAAATGTTAAACATGGGATTCAAAGATGACATCGAAGAAATCTTAGAAAAAACACCAGATACTCGTCAAACAGTTATGTTCTCTGCGACAATGGCTCGTGAAATCATGAACATCGCAAAAACATATCAAAAATCTCCTGAAATCGTTAAAGTTGTTTCAGAAGAATTATCAAACAAAAAAATCGATCAATATTTCGTTGAAGTTCGTCGCCAAGACCGAGTTCATGCGATGATTCGTTGCATTGATATGATGGGGTTAACTTCATCAATTGTCTTCACAAATACAAAACGTGAAGTTGATGAGTTAGTATCTAAGTTACAAGAGGAAGGTTATGTGACTGAGGGGTTACACGGGGATTTAAAACAAGCTCAACGTGACCGCGTTATGAATAGCTTCCGTCGTAAAAATGTTAATATCTTAGTAGCAACAGATATTGCTGCTCGTGGGATTGACGTAAGCAACGTTGAAGCTGTATTTAACTATGACATTCCTTTAAATGAAGAAAACTATGTGCACCGTATCGGTCGTACAGGACGTGCCGGAATGACAGGATTATCAATTACATTTGTATTTGGAAAAGATATGTTCCGTATTCGTCGTATCGAAGATTACACAAAAACAAAAATGTCTAAAATGGCAATTCCAACAGTTGAGCAAATTCAAGAAAAACGTTCAACAAACGTTATTGAAGATGTGATCGCTAACTTAGAAGGACAAGACTTCACAAAAGAAAATGAATTAATCGCTGCTATCTTAGAAAAAGGATATAGCTTAGAACAAGTGGCTGCAGGATTATTACGCATGCACATTGGTCAAAGTACAAAAGAGTACGCACCAATTGAAGAAGTAGTATCTGCTGGTAAACCAAAAGGTAAAGGAATGCGTAAAAACGAAGTTCGTTTATTCGTTAACGTAGGTTCTAAACAAAAAGTTAAAGCAAAAGACTTCGTTGGAATGTTAACGAAAAAATCAGATATCCCAGCTCGTGCTATCGGAGATATTGATGTTTACAAAAAATTCTCATTTATTAATGTAGATAAAGCTCACGCGAATGCAATTATTCGTAAATTAAATTCTAAATTAGTTAATGGTAAGCCAGTTCGTGCTGAAAAAACAGCACCAGGTGCAACGGCTCCAAAAGGAAACTAATTGTTCAAAAAGCCTTCATCAAATTCATGAAGGCTTTTTTCCTGTGTATTAGTTGATTTATAAAGGGAGAGAGAAATTAGATAAAGATGGAAAGGAAGTATGAAAGGTGTCAACACGCTTAAAACCTAAGTTATTATCAGTCATGAAAACCTATCACAAGGATCAATTTATTAAGGATGTTATTGCAGGCTTAATTGTTGCGATTATTGCACTACCGCTATCAATAGCTTTAGCTATTTCATCAGGTGTTTCACCTGAACAAGGACTCTACACCGCTATTGTTGCAGGTTTTTTTATTTCTTTACTTGGGGGAAGTCGTGTTCAAATTGGTGGACCAAGTGCAACGTTTATGGTTGTTGTTTATAGTGTCATCTCAACACATGGAACAGAAGGTCTGTTAATTACGACCATTTTAGCAGGGATTATTTTAATTCTATTTGGACTTTTAAAACTAGGAAGTATGATTAAATACATCCCCTATCCGATCACGGTTGGATTTACTAGTGGGATTGCCTTAACGATTTTTAGTTCTCAAATTAAAGATTTCTTTGGGATGAACATCGGATCTGTTCCAACAGGATTTATTGATAAATGGAAACTTTATTTTTCTTCTTTTGATGAAGCGCAACTTCTACCGACAATCATCGGAATTATTGCTTTATTCATTTTAATTGTGTGGCCAAAGATTAATAAGAGAATTCCCGCTTCATTAATTTCAATTTTAATTACGACGGCTTTAGTGGCTGTGTTAAATTTAGACGTTCAGACGATTGGGACACAGTTTACTAACTTATCATCTTCATTTCCAATGCCGTCTTTTCCTCACTTTACTTGGAGTAAAATAGAAGTCTTATTATCCCCTGCTTTTACGATTGCTTTTTTATGTTCGCTTGAATCGTTATTATCAGCTGTCGTTTCAGATGGAATGATTGGAAGTAAGCATCGTTCAAATATGGAATTAGTAGCAGAAGGAATCGCAAATATTGCTTCAGGTTTGTTTGGTGGGATGCCAGCAACAGGAGCTATTGCTCGAACAGTTGCTAATATTAAAAACGGTGGACGTACGCCTATTGCAGGAATTGTTCATGCCTTAACATTATTATTTATTTTGTTATTTTTAATGCCACTTGTTAAGATGATTCCATTGTCAACATTAGCTGCTATCTTAATTATGGTTTCTTACAATATGAGTGAATGGCGTATGTTTAAAAAATTATTAAGCACCCCTAAAAGTGATGTCGCTGTGTTATTATCAACTTTCTTTTTAACCGTATTATTTGATTTAACTTTAGCGATTAGCTTTGGAATGGTTTTAACATCTTTCTTATTTATGAAGCGTATGACAGATGTAACAGATATTCAAGGATTTGATTTAAATGACGATGAAGACGAGATCGAGTTGCTCGACGAAGAAATAAAAGAAGTCATTTCAGATGAAATTTTAATTTATGAAATTAACGGACCGTTTTTCTTCGGAGCGGCTGATAAATTTTTAGATTCGATTCAGTCATTACAAGGTCCTTCAAAAGTTTTAATCATTCGACTTCGTCATGTTCCAGTGATTGATGCAACGGCCGTTCATGCTCTAACGTTATTACATGATAACTGTCATCGCTCAAATACAACATTAATTTTATGCGAAGTCAATGATCGTCCATATAAGGTCATTAAACGTGTTGGATTAGTTAAAGAAATTGGAAGAGCAAATATCTGTCGTCAGTTTGAACAAGCGATTAAACGTGCGACACAAATTGTTCAAGCAAGTGCTTAATATTAAAAAGATAAACTGTCTAAATAAAAAAGGTCTTTGTAGAATTCTACAAAGACCTTTTTTATTTACAAGCATGTCATTATTTTTCTTGATTCATGACAAAATAATGATCACGAGTTGCATGATCTTGAAGTGACATTAATGTTTCACCAAAGCGTTGGAAGTGAACGACTTCTCGCTCTCTTAAATAAGAGAGAACTTTTCGAACATCCTCATCAGTTGATAAATCAAGAAGGTGTTCGTATCCTGCACGTGCACGTTGCTCTGCAGACATGTTTGAAACAATATCAGCAATAGGATCACCTTTCATATCAATATAAGAAGCTGACCATGGAACGCCTTCTGGATCAGATAAGAAAATCCCAGGTCCACGCCCAACATATGATCCATCAAGTCCACCAGCTTTAAGTTCTTCCATCGTTGCACCATCAGTTAATTGATAAATCATTGATGAAACAATCTCAAGGTGAGCTAACTCCTCCGTTCCGATGTCAGTTAACGTCGCAATTGATTGTCCTGTTGGCATCGTATAACGTTGTTGAAGATATTCCATAGATGCAGCTAGTTCTCCATCCGCACCACCAAGCGCATCAAAAATTTCTCTTGCCATTCGAACATCACGCTTTTTAATGTCGACTGGAATTTGTAATCTTTTTTCATAAACCCACATTTAAAAATCTCCTCCTTATTTGTTTTGCCAAGGCCATGGTTCTGAAGTCCAATTATACTTATCAAAGTTTGAAACTTGTCCAAAGTTTAAAAGAGGACCAAATTGTTCTTCATATTGTTTTTTTAGCATATGATATTGCTTAGAAATTTTTTCATAGTCTTTTAAGGCTTCTTTATTTGTTGGATGAGTATCAAGGAAGAGATGTAAGTCGACAGCCATTAAACTTACAGATTGAATTTGTTTTAAAAGTTGTTTTTGATTCATTATTGTCTTCCTCCTTTGTCTTTGTGCATGTAAATGTATGGGGTAGATACATTTTTTGGAGTATAGACATCGTAAAGATCATGAAAAGCTGTTCCCTCTTTTAATGTTTCAGAAGAGTTGTTTAAATTAGTATAAGATTGCATAGGAACGTAAGCAGTTGCCAATGGTAAGTTTTCGCAAGTCAGTTTTTGATACATATCTGCTCTTGAACCTTGAGAGGCTAACTGAATTGTTTCACTATAACTAGGTTGATCACTAGAGTAATATTCTTTTTCCATTAAATATAAGTTGTAATCTTGTACTGTTGAATTTTTAACAGGTTTTTGCTCCACATAAACAATTTCACCTTGAATCGTATCTGCTTTTTTAGAAGGTGAATGTTTTTTTACTGTCGGTTGAATTAATGGAACATTAGCATCGACGGGTTCTAAGTAAGCTTCAACATAAGTTGTTTTTTTATGATGAGCTGTTGTTGCTTGAGTACTGACTACTTGTGGTTCAATTGTTTGTTGAACTGTTTGAACTTGTTGAGCGGGTTGAGCAATTGGAACAGGTTGAGGGATTGGAACAGGTTGAACAGGGACAGCACAAGTTGGAACTTGAGAACCGCAAGGGACAGGACCGACTTGCATAGGGACTGCAGGAACCATTGGCATAACGGGTTGCACAGTTTGATAATTCATGGCATTTGCCATAGGTGTCGCTTGAGCCATTTGATAGTTACTATCTAATACACCAGAGTTAACCGGTTGATAGTTAGCTCCATGCATCATAGGCATTGATTGAGTCATTTGATGCTGAGTCGCAGACATCTCTGCTTGAACTGGTTGATAACCAGCTGTATTCATTAAAGGCATCGTTGTTGATTGATAATTGTTAACAGGCATCATTGGTTGTTGAGCAACTTGATAATTAGACGGTTGTAATGTCCCGGGTTGCATAGCACCTGTATTTGGTATTGTTGTATTATAAGGATTATAAATCACGTTTGCACCGATTCAAAACGGTCGTTTTGATGTTCACATGAGTTTGCTAGTCTCATGCAGTTCTCTTATGAACTTCTCATACTTTCGTATGAGCGCAGACTATATCATTACCCAGGAAAATGGGTATCCTCCACTTCGGCTATCAATCGCTTATAGCCTACTCCTATAAAAGGATAGTCGTTGAAGTTTCCTCTATTCGAGGCTTACCTGCTGATCGTCCATTAATTAGCACTTAGGATTTAACCATATGCCATCTCATTCATTTTTTCTACTTTCGTCACCTTCACGCTTAAAACTATTCGTTTTTACGTTGTGGTTGAATGAGCTTTAGGAGGTCCCAGCAATTCAAAGGATGTTGGAGAGTTTCTCTCACTCCATGCTTGTTTCCAAACATGGGAGGCAATTACCTCCACATAACATGTCTAGACTTCTAATAAAATCCTCCAATTTATTAGCGATCTAGACTAATAGGCATCATCTTGCCTAATTTTAAGATATGTGTTTATCACATAAGTGTGATATTTGTAATGAATAAAAAAAACACCTCACTTAAAGAGATGACATGATTTGATTGTAAAAAGTTACTGAAATCAAGTGTTAAAAAATTAAGTTATGACTATGTTTTTCATTTTTGGTTACGATAATAATGTTCGTTCAAATTAAAGGGAGGTTTACTGATGAATACGTTAGAGGCGATTACCAAACGAAGAAGTCATCATGAGTTTAAAGAAACAAAACTATCTAAAGAACAATTAGAATTATTAATTAAATGTGGACTCTGTGCACCTAGTTGTAATAATGAACAGCCATGGTATCTAGTTGGTATTTTAAATTGTGAGACTATCCATCTTTTAAATGATGAAATTAATATTGTAAAAGATGAGGTTTTAAAAGATTATTTTTATGGTGCACCAGCACTGATTTTAGTTTTAGGTGATAAAATTGCTACTAATTCTATGGTGGATTGTGCAGTATGTACTCAAAATATTTTATTAGCAGCAGAAGATTTAAACTTGGCCAGTTGTTGGATTGATGAAGTTAAAGCGTTAAATCAAAGTGAAAAATTTTATGATTATCAAGATCAATTCCAAATTCCTGAAGGCTATGAGTTTATGGGAGGCGTTGCTTTAGGTGAACGTTTAAAAACACCTGAAGAACCTGAACAAAGAAGAGGTACTTGGAGAATTATTGAATAAAAAACGAAGACATTATTTGTCTTCGTTTTTTATATGAAGATGATGCCACGCCTGCCACAGAACGAAAGCAGAGATTAAGAAAGCAGAAAAATCAGAAATAGGGAACGAATACCAAACACCGTTAATTCCAAGAGAAGTATAACGAGGAAGAATGAAGATTAGAGGAATTAAGATAATGAATTGTCTTAGAATAGATAAAAACAAAGCGGGAATCGCTCGACCGATTGATTGATAAAACGTTGATGCAACCATTTGTAAACCAATCGTCCAGTAAAACAAGAGTTGGATTCTAAGAACGAATGTCGCTTCAGAAATGAGCTGTTCATCTTTTACAAATAGACGAATCGCCATCGTCGGAAATAAAATTCCAACTAAGGATCCAATCGCTCCAATGATAGTTGTATAAATAAGAGCTAACTTAAGAGCCTGTTTAATGCGATCTGAATGTCTAGCCCCATAATTATAACTAATAATAGGTTGTAATCCTTGATTAATTCCCATGATGGGTAAGAAGAAAAATGAAATGATACGATTAACAGTTCCAAATGCCGTAATGGATTGTGTTCCTCCAAAAGTTCTTAAGGTTGAATTGGTAATTAAGGCAAAAAGTGAAGTAGCTCCATTTCTTGCAAAGGCTGAAAAGCCAACACTAATAATTGAACGTGAGATTGCTAAACTTGGAATTAAATACTTCTTTTCAAATCTGACGATGCTACGATGACTAAAAATATAGAATAAAGCAAACAAACTTGCTAAAGCCTGAGCAATAACCGTTGCAAAGGCCGCTCCTTTGATTCCTCCATTTAATGTAAAAATGAACAGCGGATCAAGCGCTAAATTAAAAACAGCTCCAATTAATACAACAATCATCGATACTTTGATGTTTCCCTCTGCACGAAAGACAGCACTAGAAAGTAAAGCAAGTGCATTGAAGGGAATGGATAAAATAGAAATCATTAAATAATCATGAGCATAAACAAGAAGTTCTTCGTTTGATCCGAAGAAAAATAAGATAGGATTAATAAAAAAGTAACTAATAATCATCAATAGAAGAGAAATAAGGATCGTTAGAATATAAGCATTTGTGGTGACTTGATTTGCACAATCGTCCTTTTTTTCTCCTAAACTTCTTGAAATCGCTGATGCAGAACCAATGGAAATCATTTGCGCGAAAGCATTGTATAACGTTTGAATAGGAAAGACAATGCCCACCCCACCCACTGCTAAAGTTCCAATTCCTTTTCCGATAAAAATAGTATCCACTATATTATAGATACCGCTAGCCAGCATAGCGATAAAGGCAGGCATAGAAAAAGAGAAAAGGAGCTTACTAATCTTTTCAGTTCCTAAAAATTCACTACTATGATTTGTCTTCATTAAAAATTCACTCCATTATTAAAACATTCTATTTTAGTATGTGTAATTTGGCTTGTATTACAAAAAACTTAAAAATCCTTTTAAAAGTTATCTGTTCGTTCGAAACAAAGATTAATTATAAAAATAATGGAGATATTAAAAAATAGCGTTAATAGAGGGTTAATCATTTTGATTAGATATTTAATTCTTATAGTTATTTAATTAAATTTCCAGTTAATAACTAAATTTATCAAATAATTAACTAACTATTACAAAAATTACTTGTATTAATTGCCAAATAATTAGCCTATAATGAGTTCTGCAAATTTTCATAAAGGAGTGAGTTCATTGGAAAGTCAACAATTTCTCCCAGCTATTATTATCTTTCTTATTGCGTATGGAGTTATTATTTCTGAAAAATTCAATCGTACAGTTGTTGCCTTACTAGGTGCTGTGTTAATGGTTGTCTTTCATATTTTCGATCAAGAAGATGCCCTAAAGTTTATTGATTTTAATACGGTTGGTTTACTAATTGGGATGATGATCATTGTTAGTATTTTAAAACGAACAGGGATTTTTCAATACGTTGCGATTAAGACAGCCAAGTTATCAAAAGGAAGTCCTTGGCGAATCATGCTATACTTTGCAGCAATTACAGCTGTTTCATCAGCTCTTTTAGATAATGTTACAACGATCTTACTAATTGCACCTGTAACCTTTGTTATTACAGAAACATTAGGGTTAAATGCTATTCCCTTTTTACTAACAGAGGTATTTAGTGCTAATATCGGTGGACTAGCAACATCAATCGGTGATCCAACGATTATCATGATTAGTGGAGCCACTGGATTATCATTTACAGATGTCTTATTTAACTTAGGTCCTATTGTGCTTGTTATTTTCACTGTTGTGTTATTGATTTTAAAATTCATCTTTAGAGAACAATTACATATTAGTGAAGATAATAAGAAAAAAATTGAATCCTTTGATGTTTCAAAGGCTATTACTGATCCAGTCTTATTAAGAAAAAGTGGTCTTATCTTGGTATTAACTATTTTAGGATTTGCTTCTCATCATGCACTTGGCGTTGAGTCAGCAACCGTTGCTTTACTTGGAGCGGGAATCTTACTATTAATCGGTAAAGTAGATGTTGAAGAAGTGTTAGAAGAAGTTGAGTGGCCAACCATCTTTTTCTTCATGGGATTATTTGTGATGGTCGGAGCACTCGAAACAGTAGGTGTTCTTGAAATATTAGCGAGTGGATTAATTAACTTAACAGGTGGTAGTGTTGTGATTACGTCATTACTAATCTTATGGGTGGCAGCTATTGCTTCAGCATTTTTAGATAATATTCCATTTGTAGCGACAATGATTCCGTTAATTTTAAATATTGGTCAGATGACTGGGATGGATACAACACCATTATGGTGGGCATTAGCGCTTGGAGCTTGTCTAGGTGGAAATGGTAGCATCGTTGGAGCTTCTTCAAATGTCATTGTTAGTGGAATGCTTCATAAAAAAGGATATAAGTTATCATTTGGGGACTTTTTAAAAATTGGGTTTCCTATTATGATTGTTGCTGTTGCTATTTCGACGGTATATCTTCTAGTCTTTTATTTATAATCAAATAGTCGTTTAAACTAATTTATAATAAAGGGGATTGATCACGATGACAAAGTATACACGTTCTTCTAGATTCGCTCGAGGTTATTCAAGTTCAGGTGTTTTCTCACAAGCCAGTTTTTTAGAGATGGAAGCTGAACAACATGAAATGAGGTTAAGACAAATGGGAGGCGAAGTTTTGCAATTAAACGCAAAATGTTGCTACGTTAGATTTCATATTGCAGACTTTAAACTTTCATATGTTTATAACATTAATAAGTCTAATCGTTATTTTTTAGAACGACTTAAACCTTATCCACTACCTTTAAAAGAGTATGAAAGTGAAGAAGATGTGATTGAAACGATTCGTCTCGATTTAGAACATTTCCAAAATGCAGCTCATAGTAAAAATATCAACTCATTCATTAAAATTAATCAGGAATTAAATAAAACCGCTAAAGCATTTGAAGATTTGTTCTTGTACTATAATGTCGGAACCTTCCATACAGAAACAATCTTACAAAAACTCAATGATATTAAAGATGAAATTCAAAAAACAGTTAATGATTCAGAACGTTTATTCCAAGATAGTGAGCCATCTTCATTAATACAATTTTTAGAAACTCCGATTAAATAATAAAAAGTCGTAAAGATTAATCTTTACGACTTTTTATTTAAACAATGTTTAACTTCTTTTACTAAATAACAAAGTGCGATGACGTTAATGGTTGCTGTCAATCCGACACCAATATCAACTAATGACCAAATGAAAGAGGCTGATCCTACGGATGCCATAATAATAACGATAAGCACAATAATTCTTATAATATATAGCATATTTTCATTATTAAATAGATATTTAATATTACATTCACCATAGAAATAGCCTGTTAAAATGGTACTAAAAGCAAAGAAGAAGATAGCAATCGCTAAAATAATTCCACCGACTGGACCAAAAAGTTGAGTGAGAGCATACTGTGTGAGTTCGATTCCATTACTATGATGATTTCCAATACTAACTGCGTCTGTAACCATAATTAAAAAGGCGGTAATCGTACAAATGAAAATGGTTGTGATATAAACACCTAAGGCTTGAATATAGCCTTGTTCAGTCGGATTTTTACTATTGGTTACTGCGGCAGCATGTGCTCCTGATCCCATTCCCGCTTCATTTGAGAAAACGCCTCTTTTCACACCCGTAATAATGGTAAACATAATTGTTCCACCTATTAAAGGAGATGGTTGAAAGGCATCTTTAAAAATCGTAATGAAAAAGACAGGGACATAACTTAAGTTAGTAAACACTACATATAAACCAATTCCAATGTAAGATAAGGCCATGATTGGGACAATTTTTGAGGTGATTTTAGCAATAGATGATGCTCCACCAAAAATAATCATAGACGTTAATAAAGATAGCCCAACTCCTGTTAACAATGGAGGAATCGAGAGAACATCCATAAAAGAGGTCGCAATTGTATTCGATTGAATCGCACTAAATCCAAAGGTATACGTCAAGATAATAATGAGTGCATAAATAATAGCGAATCCTTTTTGATGTAGTCCGTATTCAATATAGTAAGCTGGCCCACCAATATAGATATCTCCATCTCGTTTTTTATAAATTTGTGCGAGTGTACTTTCAACGAACGAAGCCGCAGCGGTAATGAAGGCACTCACCCACATCCAAAAGATACTTCCCGGTCCACCAATATAAATCCCAATCGCAACGCCTGCTAACGATCCAACGCCTACTTTTGCTGCTAAAGCCATGGTGAATGACTGAAATGAAGATACTCCTTTATCAGCTGTTTTCTTGGTTAAACATTGAAGCATGGTTTTAAACTTAAATTGAACGGCCCGTAAATAAAAGGTAAATATTAAACTAACAAAAAGTAAGATTGGTATTGTTAAGTACGACCATATAAGATGCTCTAAATCTTTTACTAATTCTGTCATGTGTCATCCTCCAATAAGAAACGGTAATTAGTATCTAATGTATTTCATAAATAAAAGATTATGATAAAAAACAAAAAAAAGGATATCGTTAGACGATATCCTTTTTTATTAGTCATTAAGCTTGTTGTTCTAAATATCTAGCAATCGTTCTGACCATGACCCCTGTTCCACCTTTTGGACCTAAGTCGTGAGCTGCTTTAGCATCAGCAGTTCCTGCAATATCTAAGTGAATCCATGGCGTATCTTCCACGAACTCTTTTAAGAAGGCAGCAGCCATAATAGCACCTGGTTTTCCAACAGGAGCGTTATTTAAATCAGCAACGTCACTATTACGTAGTGATTTTTGATCACGTGGGAATAGTGGCATTTGCCAAATGTATTCGTTCGTTGAATCCGCAGCTTTTTGGAAATCAGCAAAGAATGCGTCGTTATTCGTGAAAGCACCTGTTGTTTCACTTCCTAAGGCAGCAACAATCGCTCCTGTTAAAGTCGCTAAATCAATAATTTTACTCGCCCCTAAATGTTTAGCGAAAGTAATTCCATCTGCTAAAATTAAGCGACCTTCTGCATCCGTATTCGTTACTTCAACAGTTTTTCCACTCATTGTTGTTAAGATGTCACCTGGTTTAATCGCATCTCCGCTAATCATGTTATCTGTTGATGGGATGACAAGTAATAAGTTAACTGGTAATTTTAATCGAACCGCAATTTGGAAGGCACCGAATGCAGAAGCTGCTCCTCCCATGTCACCTTTCATAGCTTCCATTCCAGCACGCGGTTTTAAGCAATATCCTCCCGTATCAAATGTCAGTCCTTTACCAACTAAAGCTGTAACATTTTCAAAACGTGGAGTTCCTTGATACTTAACGACAATCATTTTAGGAGGTTCAACCGATCCTCGATTAACACCTAAAATTCCACCCATTCCTAATTGTTCCATTTCATCTTTTTCGACAATACGAACTTCTAACTCATTCTCATTTGCAAATTTAGCAATGGTATTAGCTAAGTCCGTTGCTGTTAGTTTATTTCCTGGTTCATTTAATAACTGACGAGCGCTATTTGTCGCCTCACCATAAACGATTCCACGATTTAAATCTTCTGTAATCTCTGTGTCGCAGTGAATGAAGAAATTAGTAGGCTCAGTAGATTTTTGTTCTGTTTTATAAGTTTTCATTTTGTATGTTGCTAATGTAATAGCTTCTGAACAAATCATTGCTAATTCATTAATTGAAACTTCTTTACAATCAAATGTCTCTAGTAAGATTGTGACGTCATCTTTTACTGATTTTGCAATCTTTCCAAATGTTTGACGACACTTTTCAACGGTAAATTGACTTGATTGACCTAATCCTACGATGTAAACTTTTTTACTTTCAATTTGTCCTAAAGGATAAATTGGTGTAATGTCTCCAAGTTTTGTCGGCATTAATCCTTCTTTAAGTGAAGAAGAGAGACGTTTATTTAACGATTTATCTAATTGATTGATGATCTCATGAGATAAGTCAGAAAAAACCCCCACAACTAGATTAGTCTGCTCATTTTTAATATTTAGATTTGATTTAAATTGAATCATAATTCTCACCCTTTCCTATTTTTAATATTATAGCACACAAAAAGGTAATTAATGGAATAAAAAACTTGAGAGTTTTTATCTAAATAAGTAACAAAATGTTTGGCTTTTGACTGCTAATCAGTTCATAAATCAAGAGTTTGATGTCACTTTTAAATCCAAGATCATTGTTTTTACGTATATAGGCGTTCTCCTTAAACAAATTTATTGTTTCTTTAATAGGACATAAAAAAGCATTCAAGAGACTTGAATGCTTTTTAGTTAATTATTCTGAGACAGGAACAACGGCTCCTTGATAAGTTTCATTGATAAAGTTTTGAATTTTTTCTGATTGTAAGACTTCAACTAATGTTTTAATCGCCTCACTGTCTTCATTACCACTCTTAACGGCCACGACATTGACATAAGGTGACTCACTGTCTTCGATTGCAACCGCATCTTTCATTGGATCTAGACCACCGTCTAAGGCATAGTTAGTGTTAATTAAAACAGCATCTCCTTCGTTTTGTTCATACACAGTGACTAACATTCCAGCATCAATGTCTGTTTTAAACTTTAAATTTTTAGGGTTTTCTATAATATCATCAACGGTTGATTGATCGGCAATAACATCTGGATTTAATTTAATTAAACCTTCTTTTTGTAATAGCGTCAGCATACGCCCATGATCAGAGACTGAATTACTCATGATAACAGTTGCTCCATCTGGTAACTCATCTAATGATTGATAATTTTTTGAATAAATCCCAATGGGTTCGATGTGAACGCCCCCAGCATTAACGAGATGGGTTTGTTGATCTTTATTAAATCCTTCTAAATAAGGAATGTGTTGAAAGTAATTGGCATCTAATTCACCTTCTTCAACACTCGTATTTGGCATAACATAATCTTGGAAAACGGTAATTTCAAGTTTAATTCCTTTTTCTTCAAGGATTGGTTTTGCTTGTTCTAAAATTTCCGCATGAGGAACAGCAGTTGCCCCAATCTTTAACACTGTTTCACTTTCATCTGAGCTGTTACATCCAACTAAAGAGAAAATGGTGATTAAACTTAATAAACCTAATGATAATTTTTTCATACTTAAATTCCCCCTATAATTTCTTATTCGTTTTCTCTCACGAATTTATGATATAAATCTTAATCAATGATTAAGGATTTAACTAGATAAATAACTATCTTCGATCAATCTTTTTAGTGAGGGTATCACCAATAAATTGAAGAATAAAAACTAAAATTAAGATAATAACGGTTGCGACAAAGACGACGTCAAAGCGTTGACGCTGAAAGCCATCTAGATAGGCGAGATTTCCAAGTCCTCCTGCTCCGATGACGCCGGCCATTGTTGTATAACTAACCAATGAAATCGTGGTGACTGTAATACCTGAAACTAGGGCCGGTAAACTTTCTGGTATTAAGACTTTTAGAATAATGGTCCAAAGTGAGGCTCCCATAGCGACAGAAGCTTCAATAACTCCTTTGTCAATTTCTCGAAGTGCGATTTCGACTAATCGCCCATAAAAAGGGGCCGCACTGATAATTAATGCCGGTAAGGCTGCATTAGGGCCGAGGATGGTGCCCACTAGAAATTTTGTCACGTTTAATAAAAGGATAATTAAGATGACAAATGGAATTGAGCGAAAGATATTAACAGTGGCTGATAAAAAGCTATTAATCCATCTATTTTCTAGTAACTGATTTTTAGAAGTTAAAAATAAAATTAAACCAAGGATTAATCCTAAAATAAAGACAAAGAAACTTGAGATAGCTGTCATATAAAGCGTTTCGGTTGTAGCCTCTAACATCTTATCCCATCTGACATTAGGTATTAATGATACAAACATTAGGAAATCACCTCAATTTCTACTCCAGCTTCTTTTAAGTAGTTGATAGCAGGAGTGATTTCTTGACCAAGGAATTGAACATAAAGTGAGCCATAACCACCTTCTTGAGTCTGAACAACTTTTCCTTGAATAATATTGATCTCGACTTGATAGTTTCGAATGACATTTGTAATAAAGGGTTGAGCTGCTTTTTCCTTTAAGTATTTTAATAACACTACTTTTCCCTCTGGGTAGTTAGTTAAAAGCTCTTCAACTAGTTCATAAGATTCCGATTCACTAACGACTTGCTTAACAAATCGTTGAGTGACTAGATGTTTAGGGTTATTAAAAACACTTAATACATCACCTTTTTCAATAATTGATCCGTTTTCCATAATAGCCACATGATGACAAATTTTTTGAATGACGTGCATTTCATGAGTAATAAGAACAACGGTTAAGTGATATTTTCGATTAATTTCAACGAGTAAGTCTAAAATTTCATCCGTTGTTTGAGGATCAAGTGCTGAAGTTGCTTCATCACAAAGCAAAACTTTAGGATTGTTAGCTAAAGCACGAGCAATTCCAACACGCTGTTTTTGGCCTCCACTTAATTGAGAGGGATAGTTATTTTCTTTTCCCTTTAGTCCGACTAAATCGATTAGTTCAAGTACACGCGACTGAATCTTGTCTTTTTTAACGCCAGCAATTTCAAGTGAGAAGGCGATATTTTCAAATACTGTACGTGACCAAAGTAAATTAAAATGTTGAAAAACCATTCCAATTTGTTGCCTAGTAAGGCGTAACTCTTTAGCAGAAATTTTAGTTAAGTCTTTTCCATTCACGACGACTGATCCTTCTGTAGGACGCTCTAATAAGTTCAACATACGAATGAGCGTGCTCTTTCCTGCGCCACTGTAACCAATAATCCCAAAAATCTCTCCTTGTCTAATGGATAAATCAATAGAATTAACAGCAGTAACAGGACCAGAATCGGTATTAAATATCTTTTTGATTTGATTAAGAACAATCATAAACTTCTCCCCTTTCTCCCAGTTATCTCCCCTAGTTTCTTTCATGAAATAAAAAACCTTTCTGCTTAGATCAACAGAAAGGTCTATTACATAAAAGGATGTAATTTAACACTTTCTCTCATCTTTCAGATAATATCTGCAGGAATTAGCACCATATCATATGATTGGTTGCCGGGCATCGTAGGGCCTGTCCCTCCGCCGCTCTTGATAAGAGTTTTATGAAAATATATGAAATTTTAAATCTTATTAACTATTATAATACCATTTGTTGGAAAGTCAATTATTTTTTAAAGAAAGAGACAAAAACGTGAAAGTCATCGATAGACATCGAAAGAGTAGGAAACTTTTTAATCATATCTTCATCTCAAGCAAGATAAGATGTAAAGTTAATAGAAATATAAAATAGAGGTGATGATCGTTGAAGGATTATTTGGTAGTTATTATGGTAATGTCTGTTGCTTTAGCTATGGATGCTTTTGCTGTTGCTATTACACTGGGGATGAATGGATCAGCAAATAGAATTAGGGAATGTCTAAAAGTATCGTTGAGTTTTGGATTTTTCCAAGGTCTTTTATTTATTTTAGGAATTGTGTCATTAAAATTTGTTAGTGGTCAAGTGACAGCCTATAATCGATTAATTGCAGGAGTGATCTTAGTCATATTAGGTGTAAGAATGTTAAAAGAGTCATTTGGAGAACCTGAATTATGTGAAGAAGTTGAAAAAAATAAAAGAAAAGATTTATCCTTTAAGTTGTTAGCTATGTTTGGAATTGCAACGAGCATAGATGCTTTAGCAGCGGGAATTACCTATGGATTAATGTATAATGAATTAATATTAGCCACGATCTTAGTTTCCGGTGTAGCCTTTATGCTTTCTTATATAGGATCATCTTTTGGTAAAAAATTAGGTCATCTCATTGGAAATAAGGCCACTATTTTTGGTGGGATTATTATTATTTTATTAGGAATAGATACGTTGTTTTTTTAAAAGGTACGATTAGAGGTTATTCTAGGATTTTCTTAATAGAAAATAGTATGACTAAAAAGAGGATTTTTTAGTATAAATTAATATTATACCCATTTTTAAAAATATTTTTTAAAAAACTAGAGTATATAAGTTGATTTTTTCCAATGGTGGAAATATAATAATAACTGTAAAAGATATATACGTTATAACGTTTAGGGGGAGTTACTAAATGTTATATGCGTATAGTGTAAACCCTTTACAATATTTAGAATTCTGTTATAAAATTAATTTTGTAATGGGATTAAAATTTCAGAGAGGTTCTTAAAGAACTATAAGGAGGAACTATCATGGAAGCTTGGCAAGGCTTTAAAGGTACAGAATGGCAAGAAAAAATCGATGTGCGCGATTTCATTAATCAAAACATCACTGTTTACGAAGGAGACGACTCTTTCTTAGCAGGACCAACTGAAGCAACAAAAAAATTATGGGAGCAAGTAATGGAGTTAACTAAAGCTGAGCGTGAAGCTGGCGGAGTTTTAGACTTAGATACAAAAATCGTATCAACAATTACTTCTCATGAACCAGGATACTTAAACAAAGATTTAGAACAAATCGTTGGTTTCCAAACTGACAAACCATTCAAACGTTCATTACAACCATTCGGTGGAATTCGTATGGCTGAAAAAGCAGCTGAATCTTATGGATTCCATGTAGATCCAGAAGTATCTCATATCTTCACTGAATACCGTAAAACACATAACCAAGGTGTATTCGATGCTTACACGCCAGAAATTCGTGCAGCTCGTAAATCAGGTGTTATCACAGGATTACCAGATGCTTACGGACGTGGACGTATTATCGGTGACTACCGTCGTGTGGCTTTATACGGGGTAGATCGTTTAATGGCTGAAAAATTAAAAGATCATAACAATACTTCACGTGTAATGGATGAAGAAAACATTCGTTTACGCGAAGAAATTTCTGAACAATACCGTGCTTTAAATGAATTAAAACAAATGGCAGCAAAACATGGTTTCGATATTTCTAAACCTGCAACAACTGCTAAAGAAGCTGTTCAATGGTTATACTTTGGATACTTAGCAGCAATCAAAGAGCAAAACGGTGCTGCGATGTCTTTAGGACGTACGTCAACATTCTTAGATATCTATATTGAACGTGACTTACAAAATGGTGTTATTACTGAAGAAGAAGCACAAGAGATCATGGACCACTTCGTAATGAAATTACGTTTAGTTAAATTCTCTCGTACACCAGATTACAATGAATTATTCTCAGGAGATCCAACTTGGGTAACTGAATCAATCGCTGGTATGTCAACTGATGGATTCCCATTAGTAACTAAAAACTCATTCCGTGTTTTACACACATTAGATAACTTAGGACCAGCTCCAGAACCAAACTTAACAGTATTATGGTCAACTAAATTACCTCAAGGATTCAAAGAATACTGTGCAAAAATGTCAATCAAAACATCAGCTATTCAGTATGAAAATGATGACATCATGCGTCCAATCTATGGTGATGACTATGCAATCGCATGTTGTGTATCACCAATGAAAGTTGGTAAACAATTACAATTCTTCGGTGCACGTGCTAACTTAGCAAAAGCATTATTATATGCAATCAACGGTGGTAAAGATGAAAAATCTAAAGCACAAGTTGGACCACACTGGGCACCAATTACTGATGAAGTATTAGATTACAACAAAGTAATGGAACGTTACGATGAAGTAATGGAATGGTTAGCAGATTTATATGTTAATACATTAAATATCATCCACTACATGCATGACAAATATAGCTATGAGCGTATTGAAATGGCATTACATGATACTGATGCAGAACGCGTTTCAGCAACTGGTATCGCTGGATTATCAGTAGTAGCCGATTCATTATCAGCGATTAAATATGCTAAAGTTAAACCAATTCGTGACGAATTCGGTATTGCAGTTGACTTCGAAGTTGAAGGAGACTTCCCTAAATACGGAAACAACGATGATCGCGTAGACCAAATTGCAGTAGACGTTATGTCATCATTCATGACAAAAATCCGTAAACATAAACCATACCGTGCAAAATTACAAACTCAATCTATCTTAACTATCACATCAAACGTTGTATACGGTAAGAAAACAGGAACAACACCATGTGGTCGTAAAGCAGGTGAGCCATTCGCACCAGGTGCAAACCCAATGCACGGGCGTGATTCACATGGAGCAATCGCTTCAATGTCATCAGTAGCGAAATTACCATTTGAATCTGCACAAGATGGTATCTCAAATACATTCTCATTAGTACCTAAATCATTAGGACGCACAGATGAAGAACGTAATAAAAACTTAGTAGCAATCATGGATGCTTATGTTGCTAAAAAAGGACATCACTTAAATATCAACGTATTCAACCGCGATACTTTATTAGATGCAATGGAGCACCCAGAAAAATACCCACAATTAACAATTCGTGTATCTGGTTACGCTGTAAACTTCATTAAGTTAACACGTGCTCAACAATTAGATGTAATTAGCCGTACAATGCACGAAAAAATGTAATTGGTTAATATGAGAAGATAAGGTGATTAGTATGAATGGATATATACACTCAGTAGAATCTTTTGGAACAGTTGATGGCCCAGGACTTAGATTTATTGTCTTTGTACAAGGATGTGGACTTCGATGCGCCTATTGCCATAATCCTGACTCATGGAAAATGAAAGAAGGAAAAGTGACAGAAGTTTCTGAAATTGTTTCAGAATTAATCAAATATAAAGAATTCTTTGAAGCCTCTGGTGGAGGAATTACAGTCAGTGGTGGAGAACCTTTATTACAGATGGAATTCGTGACGGAACTATTTAAAGAGTGTAAAAAGCATGGCATTCATACTAACATCGATACTTCTGGTGATCTGAAGTTCAATACTGAAGAACGCAAAAAACAATTAAAAGAGCTATTAGCTGTCACTGACATGCTAATGCTCGATATTAAAATGTTTGATGCTGATAAGCATAAACAATTAACAGGAAAAGATAACGCACATATCTTGGAATTTGGTCATTTAGTCTCTGATGCAGGTGTCCCAATGTGGATTCGTCGAGTTCTAGTACCAGGACTAACAGATGATGAAGATGATCTACAAAAAACTGCCGAATACATTAAAACTCTGAAAACAGTTGAAAAAATCGAAGTTCTACCATATCACAGCATGGGTGAATACAAGTGGAAGCAACTAGGATATGATTATCCATTAAACGGACAACTCCCACCAAGCGATGAACTTGTTAAGCATGCTGAAGAAATTTTAGGTAAAGCTTTATAATGAAAAATAGCGTCCCTTTTTGGACGCTATTTTTTTATGTTGATCAAACGAAAAAGAAAAACTGTGGATAACTACGACAAGTAGTTATCCACAGTTTTTAATAATTTTCTACGCGAATTTCAAAGTGAGATTGATCGTATGAACAAACTGGACATACTTTAGGTGCTTTTTTACCATAGTGAATATGTCCACACTCTTGGCAAACCCAAGCGACTTCGTCCCCGCGTTCAAATACGATTCCTTCTTCGATGTTTTGAACTAATTTTAAATAACGTTCTTCATGATGTTTTTCAATTTTTCCAACCATATCGAATAAAGCTGCAATTCGATTAAATCCTTCTTCGCGTGCAACTTCTGCAAAGTTAGCATACATATCAGTCCACTCATCATGCTCACCTGCTGCTGCATCACGTAAATTAGTCATCGTATCAGGAATTTGATTTTCGTGTAATAAACTAAACCATAATTTTGCATGTTGTCTTTCGTTGTGTGCTGTTTCTAAAAAGATATCACCAATTTGTTCATATCCTTCTTCTTTTGCTTTTTGGGCATAAAATGTATATTTGTTACGTGCCATTGATTCTCCTGCAAAAGCAGTTAATAAGTTTTGTTCTGTTTTAGAACCTTTTAAATTACTCAATTAAATCCCCCCTGAAATAAGTATTACAAGCTTATTCTAACACGTCTATGGATTTGAACAAGAGTGTAAAAAACAGAGATTTTATCTTATTTTAGAGTGAGGATAAAGATAAGAAAAAAAGATAACCAAAAGGTTATCTTAACAATTAAAAATAAATTTTTCAATGACTTGTGCAATTCCATCTTCGTCATTAGTTCCTGTCACATAGTTTGCAGCGGCTTTTACTTCGTCTACTGCATTTCCCATCGCAACGCCAAGACCAGCAAATTCAATCATTGGTAAGTCGTTATAGCCATCACCACAAGCAATTAATTGAGATCGATCTAGATTTAGGTGATCTAATAATTTTTGTAGAGAGTAAGCCTTATTAATATTTTGTGGCATAAATTCTAAGAAAAATGGAAGTGAACGAGTAATACTTAAGCGATCACCTAATCGTTCTTTCATCTTAATTTCAACTTGAGCTAAATACTCAGGCTCTGCTGTACATAAACATTTTACTGAGTTAAATGTCACTGAATCTTTAAAGCTTTCAACTCGATTAATTGGCATTCCGTTAATCGTTGCTTCTTTTTGAATGTATTCATCATCATCAGCCGTAATAATTGCCTCATCTTCATAAGCCATAATATTTACATTCATTTCACGTGATAAATCGTATAACTCATGGCAAATTTCTGGTGTTAAAGAGTCATCGTAAATCATTTCATTGGTTTGAACAGAAATAATACGTCCCCCATTATAAGATAAAATATAACCTTTATATTCATCTAAACGTAATTCTTTAGCCGCTTTAATCATTCCGTAAGTTGGGCGACCAGAGGCTAAAACAATCATGACACCATTTTCTTGAGCTTTAAACAAAGCTTCCTTTGTTTTCGGTAAGATTTCGTTTTTAGATGACATTAAAGTCCCATCTAAATCTAAAACAATCATTTTATAGCTCATAGCTTTCTCCTCTTTCTCATATGAAATAGATTTTAATTCTTACTAGAAGATTATTGTGTAGCAGTAATTGATATTATAAATTTAATAAGATTTCTTCTTTTAAAGTAGCTAATACTTCAGGCGTATAGGCTGACATATTATTAGTATAGTGGATTTGGAATGAATCCTCGTCACTATAACGTGGAATTAAGTGAACATGATAATGGAAAACCGTTTGCCCCGCTACTGGCTTATTGTTATTGACAATGTTCATTCCATCAGCTTCAAATGTTGTTTTTAAGGCATTAGCTATTTTTGGTACAACTGAAAAGACATGGGACATATCTTCTTCAGTCATTGAAAAAACATCCACTACATGTTTTTTAGGGATGACTAATGTATGACCTTTTGTTGTTTGAGAGATATCAAGGAAAGCTAAAACATGTTCGTTTTCAAATAAAATATGACCTGGAATTTCTTTATTAATAATTTTACAGAAGATACACTGGTTCATTAAAATTCCTCCTATTAGCGGTTAAGCTTAATTATACATCTTGAATGGTATCATTTTATCAAATATTAGTAGAGTTTTAAAGTGCTAACATTTTGTCGATAAAGTGTGTTTTTTGATTAACTCCTCGTGATATAATAAGATGAATGAGAGTGAGGAGGTTATCATCGTTGAATCGAAAGAAAAATCGTGAGAATTTAGAAAAAATGATGTTAGTGGTTTTGATTGGGGCGTTAGCTATTGTTTTAGGGATTATTGAATCGTTGCTTCCGATTAAACTGCCAATCCCAGGGTTGAAGCTAGGGTTAGCCAATATTATGGTTGTGATCGGTTTATATTACTTAGATTTTAAAAATATGTTTTTAGTTATTATGTTAAAGACGGTATTAACAACGCTGTTACTTGGAACGTTCTCAATGTTTGCTTATGGTTTTGTAGGCGCGCTACTGAGTTATGTTTGTATGATGGTTGCCTTTAAAGCTTCAAAAGAAAATATTAGTTTAATGGGAATTAGTATGATTGGTGGCGTGATGCATAATATCGGTCAAATTTTAGTCGCAATGATTTTGATTAAAACGAAAGCCATTGCATATTATATGATGTTTTTATTACCAATTGGACTTTTAACAGGGGTAGTGATTGGATTAGTAGCTAAATTAGTGATGACGCGTTTAAATGAATTTGAATTATTTAACAAGCATTATAAATTAAATAACTAATGGAGAGAGATAAATGAAAAAATTATGGCTTGGAAGATATATTAGTATCCCATCATTTTATCATTCGTTAGATCCACGTGTGAAATTATTAATGATGGTTCTTAATATTATCATGATAATTTTTATTTCAACGTGGTCAAAACTTTTACTCGCCATCAGTTTAACCATCCTTTGTATCTTCCTTAGTAAAATTCCTTTATCTTTTTATGTAAAGCAAGCGATGTTTCTTAAGTATATGTACTTGTTTTTTCTTATCTTTTTTACATTAACTGAGGGAAGCGATGTTTTGTTTACTTTTGGAATTTTTCGTGTGACGATAGATGGATTTTTGATTGGGCTTTTTTATGCGATCAAAATGATTTTATTTGTCATGATGGGAGCTTTATTAACGTTTACTACAGCACCGAGTGAAATCGTCACTGCTACAAAGGCGCTTGTAAAAAATCAATCGATGGAGCAGTTTGCTTTTATGACAAGTCTAGCCATTCGATTAATACCGATGATTTTAGATGAGGTGAAACTCATTTATGCTGCTCAACAATCAAGAGGATTAGATTTTTCTGAAATCCCGTTTAAAGAGAAGTTATCAAAATTAATGTCCATTATTATTCCAGCCATCTCTAATACGATTAAAAGACTAACGATGATGATGGATGCGATGGAATGTCGAGGTTATATAGTTGGGAAAAATCGTACCTCTATTTATCAGTTACGATGGAAAATGAAAGATTCGCTTGTTTTAATGAGTGGACTACTTGTTTTAGCGAGTATTATTTTAATTTAAATCGCAGAACCTGTTAATAGGTTCTTTTCTTTTAATGTTATATGAAAGGGTGAGCGTGATGTTTATTCATAATGATTGGGAACCAATTCTTAAAGAACAGTTTAATCAACATTATATGAAACATTTATTTAATGAGTTACATGAACAGTATGAAAAAGAGGTTGTTTATCCTCCTAAGGAAGCCGTTTTTAATGCGTTTAAACTAACACCATATTCAGAGGTTAAAGTGGTTATTTTGGGACAAGATCCTTATCATGGGCCACATCAGGCTAATGGGTTAAGTTTTTCGGTAGAATCAGGAACGAAGTTTCCACCTTCTCTTCGAAATATTTTTAAAGAGTTAGTCGAGGATGTGAAGTGTCCTGAGCCAAGAAGTGGTGATTTGAGCAAGTGGGCCAAACAAGGTGTCTTGTTATTAAATACAACGTTAACGGTAAAAGCATCTCAACCAATGTCACATACAGGAATGGGATGGGAGTTGTTTACGGATGCTGTCCTTAAATCTTTAAATGATAAAAATACGCCTGTTGTTTTTATCTTATGGGGGAAGCACGCACAAAGTAAGAAAAAACTGATCGATGAAAGCAAGCATTTTATTATTCAATCACCACATCCATCGCCTTTATCGGCTCGTCGTGGATTTTTTGGAAGTCAGCCTTTTTCTAAAACGAATGAGTTCCTAGTTTCTAAAGGATTAAAACCGATTGATTGGTCGTTAAACTAAAAAAGCATCTCTTCATGCGAAGAGATGCTTTTTTTTAAAATTGGTCATTGTTGTTGCTGTAAGGCATTTGTTGTCCTTGAGATTGATTGTGGTATTGTCCCTGACCTTGTGTTGGGTACATTCCAGATTGTTGAGTGTGATGAGTTAAATTTTCAGGAAGTTGATCGTAGTAAGGATATTTTTGTTTATAAAGTTCGTCTTGTTGTTTTTGATAATTATAAAGCGCCCCTAAAGTCGGGAATTTTTCAAATAAATCAGGATCAACAACATTAATTGTATTATCTAATGGATAGTAATAGTTGATTTCTTCTGGGAACTCAACATAGTCTAAGTACACTGTTAATAAGACATAGCGATGACCTGTATTTGGATCACTAATAATAATGTGATCACGTCCCGCTGCTTCAATAATTCCTACAAAGGTACGTCTCGCAGTTGCAGCATCATTTCCGCTGAATGTCATGTAGATAGTCGCTAATTTTCCACGATTTAATCGTAGGATGTTACTTACATAAGATCCCCCTTGTGCTAAGGTAAGAGCATTTCCAATAGGAACTTCAAACCCACCAAATGATAAACCGCCACTTGCCATATTAGATGGAACTTGTCCAGGTTCAGTTGGTGTTTGTGACGTAATATGCGCACCAGATGGAAAAGGTGGCTCTACTGTACTTGGATTAACACTTGTGTAATTTCCTCCCATTGAATTTGCTTGTTGATATCTCCAATATGGATCAGCTGGATTTGGCATAGCTCCTCCATAAGGATAAGAATAAAAATAACTCATAATCTCTCTCCTTTCAATTTACACTCAGTCATAACAATGTTCGGATTCAAGTGGGATATAGAAGCAGTGATCTCCATATCGTCCTGAATTCCATTGTCCCCAAAATTGAGCAGGGCAGGATGGTTGGAACGGGTCATAAAACCATAACGCAGTTGTCGCAGGTTCAAACTGTTCCCCGTTAATAACCCTTCGTGCTAAATGAATTTCGTTATCGCGGGCGCGTTGATAAAAGTAGTCGTATTGGACTGCTTCAAACCCACCAGGTGATTGAAACACCATTTGCTCAATGGTATGGATGTTTCTAAAATCGTGACAGTTTGCTAACACACGATTGACACAAACATTACCAACAAGCAACATTCCCATATCTCCATCACTTTCGGCTTCAGCACGCATGAGTCGGGCGAGTAACTCAACTTCTTTTTGAGTTGATTGGATAACTCCCATGATATCACCTCTCGCTTAATCATATGGTTTCATTTGACGAAAGATGCTAAAATTATTTTAAAAAATAAAAGGTCTTAACCTTTTATTTTTTTTGAAAAAAGAGTACAATTAAAGTATGAAATACATTAAAGGTGGTAAAATAAATGGATATCATGACAACATTAAAAAACCAAATTATTGGGAAAAACATTCGTATTGTTTTTCCTGAAGGAAATGAACCACGCGTGGTTCAAGCAGCTAGCTTATTAGCACGTGAGAATATGTTAAAGCCAGTTTTAATCGGATCAGTAGAAGAAGTTCAAGCAGCAGCGGGAAGTTTTTCATTAGAAGGATGCGAAATCATCGATCCAAAACATTATGAAAAATTAGATGAGATGGTTGCGGAATTAGTCGCTGTTCGTAAAGGAAAAGTGACTGAAGAACAAGCACGTGAATTAGTCTTAAATGTTAACTACTTTGGAACAATGTTAGTTCATATGGGATTAGCTGCAGGTTTAGTATCAGGTGCGATTCACTCAACAGGAGATACGGTACGTCCAGCATTACAAATTATTAAGACAAAACCAGGAATCTCAAAAACATTCGGATATTTTGCAATGTTACGTGGAGATGAGCGTTATATCTTTGCAGATTGTGCGATTAATCCAAACCCAACAAGTGGTGATTTAGCTGAATTTGCGATCGAATCAGCACGCGTTGCGCGTATGTTTGATATTGATCCTAAAGTTGCATTATTAAGCTTCTCAACAAAAGGATCAGCTAAAACAGAAGAGACGAAAAAAGTAACAGATGCAATGGAAATCTTAAACGGAATGGGATTAGATTTCGATTACGATGGAGAATTACAATTTGATGCTGCTTTCGTTCCAGCTGTAGCAAAAACAAAAGCGAAAGATTCTAAAGTTGCAGGACAAGCGAATGTATTCGTATTCCCTGATTTAAATGCTGGAAATATCGGATATAAAATTGCTCAACGTTTAGGTGGATTTGAAGCAGTCGGACCAATCTTAGCTGGATTAAATAAACCAGTTAATGACTTATCACGTGGATGTTCTCCAGAAGACGTTTACGGAACAGCAATCATTACTGCAAATCAAACGTTATTATAAGAATAAAAGATAATCTTAGATTTTAAGAAATCATAAAAAAGTGAGCTTTGTGTTTTCGTTGACATAAAGCTCATTTTTTTATAAACTTTTATAAAGATACACTTTAAAAACTAGAAAAGGAAGGTGTAATCGATGTTTAATTTAGATGACTTACTAGCTGAACCAAATGAGTTCCGCGTTTGTGATAAATGTAAAGCAACGAATTTAACAACTTTATTACCACGATTAAAAGAAATTGATCCAAAAGCAAAAATTTATCAAGGATGCCAATCATATTGTGGTCCTGGTCGTGATCGTTCATTTGTTTTTATTAATAATAAGCCAATTTTAGCAGAAAACGAAGACGAATTAATCCAAAAGGTAAAAGAGTTTTTAGGGAAGTAAGCTTAAAAAAGACAAAAAAATCAATTTTAATGATTTTTTTGTCTTTTTTGTTTGTATTTCATAAAAGTAGTAAAAGATAAGATTAGAATTAATGAAGATAAACATATTGATGATTAACTTGATGAATCTTAGAAATCTTATCAACTAATAAATCGGCAATATAAGAGATGATCTCTAATTCATCTTTAAATAAAGGATGAGTTTGTGGCTCTTTTTTGATGACAAAGGATAGACGAGCTTTTAAAAAAGGTGTTAATTTTTCAAATATTTGAGTACCTGTTAAGTAATGAGCTTGATGAAGGATGAGAAGATCGTAAATTTCTTTAATGAGGATTGAAAAGAGTTGATGATGTCTTAAAAAAGATTCTTTATCATTAGTAAAGTCATCTCTTGTTTTCAAACACATGAAATCACACCCTTTAAAAAGTTGTTATATAGCTAGTATAGCAAGTTTAGATGATATTATTGCAAAATTCCGACTGTAACCCTTAATATTTAGCAAACGTTTTGTCGTCTAAAGCCAAGTTTATTCATAATATGGTATACTTATACTATATTAAAAAGAATTTTACATTATTTATAATAATGATGAGATATAGTTGGTGATGTTAATGACAAAGTTAGAAGAAAAAGTATTTAGAGATCCAGTGTATGGTTATGTCCATGTCTATGATCAATTAATTTGGGATTTAATACAAACGAAAGAGGTTCAACGTTTACGTCGTATTAAGCAATTAGGCGGAACTTATATGGTCTTTCATACGGCTGAGCATAGCCGCTTTTCACACTCACTAGGGGTGTATGAAATGGCACGTCGAATTATTCGAGCACTCATGCATCAAGAAACAGTGCTAAGTGAAGAGGAACGTTTATTAGTGTTATCTGCTGCATTACTTCATGATTTAGGTCATGGTCCATTTTCACATTCCTTTGAAGCAGTTTTTAGTGTTCGCCATGAATTGTTTACTGAACGTATCATCATGGAAGATACAGAAGTCAATCGTGTATTAGAAGGTTATCAAAAAGGATTTGCAAAAAAAGTACGTGACGTCATTAATAAAACTTATCCTAATCCGTTAGTGATTAATATTATTTCAAGCCAGTTAGATGCGGACCGCTTAGATTATTTGCTTCGTGATGCTTATTTTACTGGGGCACCTTATGGTGAAATAGATGTTGAGCGTATTTTAAGAACAATGCGTGTGGTAAATAATAAGATTGTTTATAAAGTTTCAGGAATGCACGCCATTGAAGACTATTTAATGAGTCGTTATCAAATGTATTGGCAAGTCTATTTACACTCAGCTGGACGAAGCTTCGATTTAGTGATTCAGCGCATGCTTCATCGTGTTCGAGAGTTAATTTTTGAAGGATATGAATTTAACTGCCATCTAGGGGCGATTAAAGATTTATTTTTAGAAGAAGAACCGTCTGTTGAAACTTATTTGAAGTTTGACGATTCAACGATTTTATATTATGCCTCTTTATTTGCGGAAGAAAAAGATCCTATTTTAAGCGACTTAGCGGATCGCTTTATTAACAGACGTTTATTAAAAGAGGTTCACTATACACCAAGTGATGAAACTCATGAAAAATTAAAACAAATAAGAGAATACATGATTGAGTTAGGGATTAATCCTGACTATTATTTATTGACTGATCATAGTGTTAAAACACCGTATGATTATTATGGACATAAAACGAATTGTTTACCAGATTGCATCGAATTGTTAATGCGCGATGGTTCAATTCAAGAGATATCGGAAGTATCGACCATTATTAAGGGAATTATTGCAGTGAAGCCAAAACAAGAACATAAAGTTTATTTTCCATTAGATTTAATTTCAGAAAGTCAAAATGAAGAGGTAAAGAAAAAAGTCATTGAATTACTATACGAAAATGTTAAGTAAAAGTAAAAAAGAAGTAGAGGAAAATGTATGTTTAAAGAAGTAATAGTTGTAGAAGGTCGTGATGACACACGTCGTTTAAAAGAAGTTTATCCTGAGGTTGAAACGATAGAAACTAATGGATCAGCTATTAATCAGGAAGTCTTAGATCGAATTAAAATTTTACAAGAACAACGAGGAGTCATTGTTTTTACTGACCCTGATTTTCCAGGAAATAAAATTCGCCAAGCAGTGATGCAGTACGTTCCAGATTGTAAGCATGCACACTTACAAAAAGGTGATGCGATTGCTAAAAACGGACGTGGTCTTGGAGTCGAACACGCTAGTGATGAAGCCATTAAAGAAGCTTTAACAAACTTAATTACACCTAAGAATACGGTGGTTGAAGAAATAGAATCACAATTTTTATTTGATTTTGGTCTAATTGGGCATTCAAACAGTGCAAAGGTTCGTGAAAGGTTAAGTCAAGTTTTAGGCATTGGTTATGTTAATGGAAAACAACTTCAAAAACGATTAATGATGTTTGGAATTACAAAACAACAAGTCGTAGACGCTCTAACGGAAGAACACTTAGAAATGTTAAAATAAAGGAGTTATTAAAAGATGAGAGATATTGCAACGAAGTCAAACACAAAAGAAATTATCGAAAGACACGGATTTACTTTCAAAAAAAGTTTTGGACAAAACTTTTTAACAGACACAAATATTTTAAATAAAATTGTGAACGCAGCTGACTTAACAGATGAAGTTGGCGTGATTGAAATAGGTCCGGGAATTGGGGCTTTAACAGAATTCATTGCACGTAAAGCTAAAAAAGTGGTTGCTTATGAAATTGATCCAAGACTAATTCCGATTTTAGCAGAAACATTAGCTCCTTATGATAATGTTAAAGTGATTCATCAAGATATTTTAAAAGCAGATGTGGCTTCAATGATTGAAGAAGAATTCAAAGATGTTAAGGAAATTGCTGTGGTAGCTAATTTACCTTACTATATTACAACGCCTATTTTGATGGGATTAATTGAAAAGAAATTACCTATCGATCGCTATGTTACGATGATGCAAAAAGAAGTGGCTGAACGCTTATCAGCTAAACCAGGATCAAAGGATTATAACGCCTTATCAATCGCTGTTCAATATTATACGGAAGCAAAAATTGCATTAACTGTACCGAAAACAGTATTTATTCCAGCTCCAAACGTTGACAGTGCGGTTGTTCGTTTAACGAAGCGTCAACAACCGGCAGTAGAAGTTATTGATGAAGACTTCTTTATGGATGTTGTTCATGCAGCCTTTAAGCAACGTCGTAAAACGTTACAAAATAATTTAAATCAACACTTTATGGCATTAACGAAAGAACAAGTAACTGATATTTTAGAAGAAGCTGATATTTTACCAAATCGTCGTGGTGAATCATTATCTATTGAAGAGTTTGCGAAATTAGCTAATACATTTTACCAACATATCAATCAATAAAAAAGAAGGTCTTTTACTAATAAAAGACCTTCTTTTTTTGTTCCTAATAAGGAGTTGCGACATATAATAACGTGAGGTGATGAGGATGAGTGAGGTAGTCAAAGTAGGAGATATTGTTGGGAGACGTTCCTATAACTCAGATACGATGTTTCGAATTGAAAATATAGTTGATGAAACAGCCTATTTAAAGGGAATTTTTTTCCGACTTACAGCTGATGCTCCATTAAATGATTTAGAAGTAATCTCAAGTGAAGAATATCAACGAGCTGAACAAGTTGAATTTGATCAATATCGAACAATTTTACCACCTGTTATGAGCCAAATGCGTAGCTATGATAACGGGGATTTTTATATTAGCGGAAGGATTCTACATGTTGATGGAGATGAAGAGTACCTTCAGAAGAGTATTAAGTTGTACAAGTATGCAAAAGTTTATGCACAAGCCTTCGCTGTTGAGGAAAAGGATATGAAGGTAAAAGTACCTGAACTCGTTAGAAGGTTAAGACCAAATATTGTAGTCATTACTGGTCACGATGCTTTAGAAGATAAAGAGCATGAAGATGATTTGAGCTCGTATCGTAGTTCTAAATACTTTGTTGAAACAGTGAATGCCTTACGTGAGATGGAGCCATCGCTAGACTATTTGATAGTTATCGCAGGGGCTTGTCAGTCGCACTTTGAGGCATTAATTGGATCAGGAGCAAATTTTGCTTCTTCTCCTAAGCGAATTAATATTCATGCGTTAGATCCTGCAATTATTGCGGCAACTGTAGCACTTACCCCTTACGAAGAACAAGTAGACTTAAGGGAAGCTATTGAGAAAACAATTGCTCAAATTGCAGGAATTGGTGGGCTTCAAACCAAAGGAACGCTTCGTTATGGCATCAGAAAAGTTTAAAAATATTTAATTTTATCATTGTTAGTACATAATTTCAAGTGTTTAACACATAATAATATTGAAAAAAAATGCTTTTTATGGTATGCTTTATAATAGAAAGGGCGTGATGTTTTGGCTAATAATATCGTAACTATTCGTCAAGAGTTGAGTGAACAAGTGGGTAAGGAAGTGAAGCTTACTGCTTATGAAAGTCGTAACCGTGTGGTTGAGCATACGGGAGTTTTATCGAATACGTATCCTTCTATTTTTGTAATTGATTTAGATAGTGAACGCGACTCAGTGGATCGTGTTTCTTATAGCTATATTGATGTTTTAACGGGATCAGTTGAATTAAAGTTTAATTAATATTAAAAAAAGTAGTCGACATTGTTTACTACTTTTTTTGTATAATAAAACAGGGTCATATGATAAAATAAAGTCATACCGATTGGAGGAATGGCTATGGTAACAATTAAAGCTCCAGCAAAAATAAATTTAGCATTAGATACGCTTTATAAACGTAAAGACAATTATCATGAAGTTGAAATGATTATGACAACTGTTGATTTAGCAGACTACATTACAGTCACTCCCCTTGAAACCAATAAAATCGTTATTAAATCTAATGAATTTACGATGCCACTGAATGAAAAGAATTTAGCTTATCAAGCGGCTCAATTATTTAAGGAACATTTTAATATAGATAAAGGAGTCGAAATCTATATTAAAAAGAAAATTCCCGTGGCAGCGGGATTAGCAGGTGGAAGTAGTAATGCTGCTGCGACGTTAAAAGCATTAAAAGAACTTTGGCAAGTTGATTGTACAACTGATGAACTAGCTGAACTAGGGGCAAAGTTAGGATCAGATATACCATTTTGTGTATATGGTGGGACAGCCTTAGCAACAGGTCGTGGGGAAATCATTCAACCGATTCCATCTCCCCCAAAATGTTGGGTCATTTTAATTAAACCACGTATTGGTGTGTCAACGAAAGAAATTTACGAAGCCTTAGATGCTAGCAAGGTTGAGCATTTAGATATTGAGGGTATGTTACAGTGTATCAATGAAAAAGATTATCAAGGAGTTTGTCAGCGACTAGGAAACTCATTAGAAGAAGTCACGTTACAACGTTATCCTGTTGTAGCTGAAATTAAAAATAAGCTAGTTCAATTTGGGGCAGATGCTGTATTAATGAGTGGAAGTGGTCCAACTGTTTTTGCACTTGTTCGTAAAGAATATAAGCTAAGGCGAATTATTAATAGTATTAATGGATGTTTTAGAGATCACGAAGTACATGCTGTTCGATTAATTGGCTAATAAGTAAAAGTATCTTAATCACAAAATGATTAAGATATTTTTTTTATAATTAAATTTAGTAATCCGAATAATTCTCTTGAATTTTAACAAAAAATTGTATATAATTGTAAAAAATGACAGGGAACACAAAAAAGACATAAAAGTGCTTACATATCATGGTATAGTTAATATCGTACCAGGACGACTTAGGAGGATGAGAAGAATGAATATTACAGATGTAAGAATTCGCAAGGTAGAGACAGACAACAGAATGAAAGCTATTGCATCTATTACTTTAGATGATTGTTTTGTTATTCATGATTTACGTGTAATTCAAGGGGACGAACACTTATTCGTGGCAATGCCAAGTCGTAAAACTTCAACAGGAGAATTTAAAGATATTGCGCATCCAATTAATCATGATACACGCAAAGAACTAGAAGACTTTGTTATCAAAGCATACGAAGAAGCAGAATAATGATTTAAACTGGGGGAAGTTTATATTAACTAAACATTGATGATAAGAGATTAAATCTTTGATAAATCATATAATAAACTTCACGATCAAGCATCAGTTAAAAAGCTATAATCATTTGATTATAGCTTTTTTGTTGTAAAATAGCTTGATAAAAAGGGATGAGTAACGAATAAAAAGAGTTCTACTTCTATATAAAAACAGAAATGTATTTCATTATTATATGTCAGTCTTAGTTGAACGATTACTTTAATACTGAGGCAGACTATAGTCCAGCTAAAAGTTTTCCGATA
>artificially_reared_2__coassemble_232_pt1 | contig 34878 bp, 34 predicted proteins | sample artificially_reared_2__metabat2_low_PE_015 | metagenome-assembled genome bin artificially_reared_2 | reverse complement strand
ATTGATTTTACGATGTCTCTTAAATCTCCAATATCACTTAACTAAGTGACATTGGAATGATCTCTACTTTTTTGTTATGACGCTTTAGGTTTTAAGCACTCAGTGACACGTGAGACAATCGTTTCTTTTTCAGAATCGTTACTTCCATTCCAAAGAATTTCAAAAATGACTCCAAGCCCAGGAAGCGTTTTTTCTTCACCTGATTCGATTGCGTCAATAATTGTTTCACGAATTTCATCGTAGTTTGAATCATCAAGATTTGCCATAACTGCTTTTCTTAAATCAAAGTTCATCAGTATCACCTCATAAATTTTCTTTCGTTATAGTTTCCCACCATTAGCTAAAGTTATGCATTCTTTTATCGATTGATATTTTTTAAACGAACCACATATACTAAAAACGTTATATCATTTCAAAGGGTTTTATTAAATTAGATTTAAATTAAAATAAGAATCAAAGTTCTTTTCATTTAAAAGGTCAATAGACCCCCCTTGTCAATTTTGAAATTTATTTGGAAAGTTTGTTCACTTATAGTAAAATAGTAAGATGAAACCGCATGAAGAAGCGGTGTTAAGAAAAGAAAGTAGGTTGAAGATATGGGGAATCGTTTCTTAAAGGGGGCAATGATTTTAAGTATTAGTATGTTTGCCACCAAGTTTCTTGGAATTCTCTATGTGATCCCGTTTCAACAACTAGTTGGAACATCAGGAATGGCGCTTTATAATTACGCATATACGCCATATGCACTATTTATTAGTTTATCAACACTTGGAATTCCCGTTGGAATTGCAAAATTCGTCTCAAAATATAATGCAGCGGGAGAATATGATACGGCAAGAAAAATGTTTAGATATGCTATTTGGTTCATGATAGCTTTAGGATTCATCGGATTTTTAACGATGTATAATTTAGCACCGTGGTATGCTCAAGTCGTTTTAGGTGGAGAAGAGGCACTGGCTAATACGGTCGAAGATGTCACGATGGCGATTCAAACGATTAGTTTTGCTTTATTAATTATTCCAGTTATGGCTATTTTCAGGGGATTCTTTCAAGGAAATCAAAACATGGTTCCTACCTCTGTGTCGCAGTTTGTGGAGCAAGTTGTACGTATTATTTTTATTTTAGCTGGATCTTACTATATTATTAATTTTCAAGGTGGAACGACAAAACAGGCGGTTGGATTTTCAGTGTTTTCAGCCTTTTTAGCAGGAATTACTGCATTTTTAATTTTATATTATTTCTGGATTAAAAATGTTAAACAATATAACGAATTGTTAAAGCAGTCGGTTCCTCATGAACCAAGAAATTACGGAAATCTTTTTGCTGAGTTAATTTCTTATGCTATTCCTTTTGCCATCTTAGGGTTAGCGACTAATTTATTTCAAATTGTCGATCAAACAACCTATAACCATTATATGCTTTTAAGTGGAATGGACGGAGTCTTGGTTGAGGATTCATATGGAATGTATGCAGGATCATTGTATAAAATCATTATGATTCCTGTTTCATTTGCAATCTCTTTTGGACAACCATTAATTCCAGAACTAACACATCATTTAACGTCTGGAAATTTAAAAGCAGTTCGTAAAAACTTAGTTCTAGCGATTCAATTAACATGTTTTATTACGGTTCCTGCTGTTGTTGGAATGGCTTTATTATCAGAACCTATTTATATTATGTTCTTTAATTCAAACATCCCTGGATATAATCAAATGGGTGGTGAGATTTTTAGATTAGGTTCACTACTTGGACTATTCATGGCACTTTATAGTATTATTACGGCTATTTTACAAGGAATTGGTAAGCAGTGGTACGGTATTATCTTCTTAGCAACATCATTAGTGATTAAATATATTGGGAATGTGTTGTTAATTCCTATTTTTAAAACAGATGGAGCGACATTAGCGACGATGATTGCTTATACATTCTGTATGACGATGAGTTTAATCATTATTAAACGTCAAACAGGATTTAAATTGTCACAGTTGCTTCGTCGTTTAGTTGCAATTTTTGTTTTTACAGGAATGATGGCACTAGTTGTTATGATTGTAAAATCAGGCTTAAACCTAGTGATCGACTATGATAAACATCATTTATTATCTTATGTTTATGTTGCCATTTCTGGATTTGTTGGAATTGTCGTGTACTTTGGTTTAGCTTGGTATTTTGATTTAATTCATGCTTTATTCGGGGTGAAATTTTCTCCTAAACAACTAAAAGAACGCATACTTCGTCGTCGCTAAGTTCATACTATCCCTATATAACTAGATGAGTTGAAGGTAATGGGATGAAGCGTGCATTAACTCGTTGTCTATTAGGAATTAGTGTGATCTGCTTTTTATTTATTGGAGGTCTCAGAACGAATGTTCAGTTAACCTCTCAAGCACAACAAAATCTTTCAGTGCTTGTCCCTCAAGCCATGAAGTTAACCGACCATGTGAAGCTATGGTTATCTGATTATGTCGAAGAAGACCAATCAGTCATCAGCACAGTGGATGTTCTTGCTCAAAAAGAAGGTTTGATTGATTATGATGCTGCTTTAGAAATTGTATACGAGATGATTGGTGATATTGAGCATGTATTAACACTCGATCAAAAAGAAGCGATTGAAAAAGAAGTTAATAAACTCTACAAACAAAGTATTTTAAAACAGTATAAAAATGAAGTCGGTCCACAGTTTTACGAATAAAAAAGTCGCCAAATGGCGACTTTTTTAAATGGTTGTTTCAGGCCTAAACCCAAGATAACTTTCAACTTTACGTAAGCGAATATTAATATTATCGACCTTGTTTTTCATATCCACGGGATCATTAGCGTTATCATTTGTCATCGGATAGTTAACAGGAGAATTGGTTGGATTGATATTATATCCCTGTGGAGATGCGACTAGGGAAGCTCCAGAAGAAAGAGCTGGATCGACTGAATAAGTTGGAATACTTGGATTAGTTGTTCCCACATTATTAGTTGGTGTTAAAGAGGGAAGATTATATGGAGTGCTAGACGTGTTTTGTTGAATGTTTTTTTGAACATCACTGCCTGCTGAATAAGGATTCGTAGGATTAGGGCGTAAATCTTGATTTGATAATGTATGAGTAGTTGCTAAATCGTTAAAAGATGGTGTTAAGTTTGGAAGTGCATCTTGAGGTTGAGTGATACGCGAAAAATCATTAAACGAAAATTGCCCAGGAAATAGTTCGTTACTAGCTGGTTCTTCACCAATGCTTCCACTTAAGTTTTCATTAATTAAAGATGGATATTGAGACGAATGATAATGATCCGTTGTCATCGGATAAGAACTAGAATTAGGTCCATAGGTTGGGATTTGATTTTGTGGATAGTTATTAGATGGCATGGAAGAAGGATAAGGAGCCATAGCATTTGGATTGAACGATTGATTTCCTAATGCATTAGGATAAGGGTTTCCACCATTATTCATCATAGGTGCTTGATTATAATTCGAATTATTGTTCATCATCGGATATGGAGTGTTTGCGTTATTCATAGGTTGAGGTTGCGGAAAGTTAAAGTCTGTCATTGGACCGTAGTTAGGGTTTGGATAATTGTTCATCGCCGGATTGAAATTAGGGTTTTGATTCATTGCAGGATAAGGCTTATTCATCATTGAGGGATTGGTATTCATATTATGATTTACCATAGGCATTTGAGCAGGATTGAAATTATTATTCATCATGGGATTAAGTCCTCCTATTGACGGCATTGCACCATTTCGACCTTGAAATTGAGGACCCGCACTTGTATTAGGTCTCATCATTTGATTAACGCTTGGTCCAAGTGGAGACATACCATTATGGCCTTGGGGAGGGTTTTTGGTATTATTTAAAAATTGATTTAAATAAAATTGCTCCATCTCATCAATAGGCGTTTTCGACTTTTGTTTTTTTAGTTTGCTAAACATGGGCGAAGCCCTCCTTTCTATTGCTACTATATACTATGAAAGGTGCCCTGATTATGTTATGATATTTTTGTTTAAAAAGTTTTAAAGAAAATTGGAGGAACAAACGTTGCGTTTAGATAAATTATTAGCTCATACGGGATATGGAACACGAACAGAAGTAAAAAAATTATTAAAATCGAAAGTGGTTAAAGTCGATGGCGTGATCGTCAAAGATGCTAAGCAAAAAGTAGATTTGAGTCAACAAGTGGTGACCGTTTTTGATGAACAAGTTGAATATCGTGAGTTTGTTTACTTAATGATGAACAAACCTCAAAACTGTTTAAGTGCAACACGTGATCGTGATTATCGCACCGTTATCGATTTGTTAGATGAGGATTACTTAATGTTTGATGTTGCACCTGCGGGACGTTTGGATCGTGACACAGAAGGTCTAGTTCTTTTAACGAATGATGGAAAACTGGCTCACGAGATTATTTCACCTAAAAAAGATTTATTCAAACGTTATGTGGCACATATTAGTGGTGAATTAACCGCTTCTTCAATCAAACAATTAGAATTGGGTGTAGAAATTTTAGATGGAAATAATGAGTCATTTATCACGAAACCAGCAAAGTTAAACGTGATAGGCCCAGTTAATGATTTAACAGCAGTAGAAATTTGTATTACCGAAGGTAAGTTTCATCAGGTTAAGCGAATGTTTGCTAGTGTCGGATGTAAGGTGGTTTATTTAAAACGTTTAGCCATTGGTTCTTTACAATTAGACGAAACACTGGCATTAGGTGAATATCGTGAATTGACAGAAGAAGAATTAGCTTGTTTAAAGGAAGAGACAACACATTAAATAAAAAACAATTGATAAGAAAGTGAGGTGTATTTAAAATGAGAGTTGATTTACATGTTCATACATCTATTTCAGATAGTTCGTTAAGTACTAAAGAGACTTTATTATTAGCTAAACAACGTGGATTAACTCATGTAGCAATCACGAATCATGATACGTTAGTTGGATTAAAAGAGGCAATTGAGCTTGGTAAACAAATAGGTGTTCACGTGATTCCGGGAATTGAGATTAGTGCCTATGACTTTAAACATCAAAAGAAAACTCATATTCTTGGATATAACTTTGATTTAGAGGGAACGCACATTAAGGCATTAGTAGACCCAGTTAATACGCGTCGAGATGTCAATACAAAATGGCAAGTACAACAACTAATTGAAGCTGGCTATCCTCTCACGATGGATGAGGTAGCTAAAAAAGCAAAAGATTCAACCGCGTGGTATAAACAACATATTTTTGATGTCTTAACAAGTAAAGGTTATCAAAGGGAAGAACTTAAACCGTTATTTAAAAAGGGTGGACTTTGTGATCGTGTGATTACGTATGTGAGTGCAGAGGATGCGGTTAAAGCCATTAAGGCCGATCATGGAATAGCGGTGATGGCTCATCCTGGACAATCTAAAACGTATGACTTAATCCCTCAACTTGTGGCTGTTGGTTTAGATGGAATCGAAAAGTATCATCCCGATCACAAAGAAGAAGATTATCAATTAATCGATGGGTTAGTGGCAAAGTATCACTTAATAGCAACGACAGGATCAGATTTTCATCATGAGTATGGTCCTAATCGTCCATTTGGGACACTTTTCATGACATCACTACCCTTTAAATAATAAGAAATCCTCTGAAAAAGAGGATTTTTTTATCAAGAAATGAGGACTTGGGCTCTCATTCACAATTTATTAAAGTTATGATACAATAACAGTCGTGTAAAAAAAGATCATAAAATCATAAAATCTGCAGAAAAGGTTTTAGTTTAGACATAGGAGAAAGGCAGCGGTGATCATATGCGTTTAAGAAAAGTAAAAGGTGCAGCGGAAACAATTGCAGCTCACCCTGAGATTGTTATTCCTGATGCACAAGCATTAAAAGGAAAATGGCAATCGGTATTTGAAAAGGAACAACCTTTATATATTGAAGTTGGAATGGGAAAAGGTCAATTTATTATTGGAATGGCGCAGAAAAATCCCCATCTAAACTTTATTGGAATTGAAAAATTCGATTCAGTCATGGTACGCGCGCTTGAAAAAGTATTAGAAGCAGGAGAGTTACCAAACTTAAAATTATTAAAAATCGATGCTCAAGAGTTAACAGACATTTTTGCTGAAAATGAAGTGGAAGGTGTTTATTTAAACTTCTCAGATCCATGGCCAAAACCACGTCATGCGAAGCGTCGTTTAACACACGAAAACTTCTTAAAGTTATATGAACATATTACCATTCCAAATGGATATGTTTGTTTTAAAACAGATAATCGTTTATTATTTGAATATTCATTAGTGAGTGTCACTGAATATGGAATGGCATTACGTGATGTTGCTCTTGATTTACATCAACGAGAAGACTTAGAATGGAATGTCATGACAGAGTACGAACAAAAATTTAGTGCAAAAGGACAACCAATTTATCGATTAGAAGCACAATTTCAGACGCAAGAGTAAAAGGATATAAGGGGTAAATGGATGAAAGTTATTGTAGGTTCAACTAATCGAGTAAAAATTAATGCGGTTAAGGATGTTTTAAGTGAAATAGGGTGTGAGGTCATTGGTGTAGACGCCCCGAGTGGCGTTTCTAACCAACCCTTTAGTGATGCTGAAACAGTAGCGGGTGCTAGTCATCGTGCCGAGGCTTGTTTAGCATTTGGAGAAATAGGAATTGGTTTAGAAGCGGGTGTTGAATATTTAAATAATCAGCTATATTTAGTCAATTGGGGTGTTTTAAAAACTAGTGATCATCAATGTTTTTATGCAGGTGGAACTAGGCTACCACTACCCATTGAGTTGATTGCTCCTCTTGAAGCAGGTCAGGAATTAGGGGATGTCATTGATGCATATTCTAAGCGACAAAATGTTCGATCAAACGAAGGAGCTATCGGCATTTTAACGGCTGACTTTTTTAATCGTCAAGAGAATTTCAGTCACATTGTTCGCCTGTTATGGGGACAATATCAGTATGCCAAGCAATCGTGTCGAAAATAAAAAATTTGGTTACAATCGCTTCCTGTGGTATAATAGAGTAGATTTATACTATAAGGAGGCGATTTTTTGTCGAAAAAAACACGAGATATATCGAAACTCTCAGAAGAAATGAAACCGGCATCAAACAGTATGAAACAACATTTCATCAACTTGACAAAGTCATCTAAGCGTAAATTACACGCATTAAATATTAAAAATAAATTAAAACTAAATCAAATTAATCATCAAATTAAAAAGACGAAATATAATTCTGTGACGGATGAGTCACTATTAATCAAGAAAGCAAATGCTAGTGATTTACGTTTAATGAATCGTGTTACAACTCTTTTTAGTGGGGTTGTTATTGTAGGGTTAAGTGCAGGATTAATCTGGATGGCTCAACCCAAAATTACAGAAGCTACATTCGCTAATAAAATGCAAGAGAGTATTAATGCCGCATTTACTTATGAGGGGCAAGAAGTAAATACTAAAAATGGAACCATTGCATATCATATTCCAAGACAATTCCAATATCGTTGGTCAATTGGTGTGAACGATATCATTAAGTATAAGGATAATGAAGTTATTATGCATTATAATAATCAATATAATGTTGTAGGACAAGATCCTGAGACTTATTATTTACTACGTGATGAGAACAAAGCTGCTGGTGAAGAGGTTTTCTATCAAAACTTTAATCAAGATGGACAAAATGGTTTTGTTCAATTAGTTAAAATGACAGAAAAGTATTTACTCACTGTTTTTGTTGATGGAACTAAGTTATCAGCTATTATTGATTATGAAGAAGCGCCTTATTTAGCATATAATATGTTAATGGTTGGTCGTACGGTTGAAGTTTATGAGTCACATTCAGTTGGAACTGAATTGACGAAAAAAGAAGTCGGTGTAGAAACATCATCGGCTATGACGACAGATGAAACATTAGATTCATCTGATCACTCAAAAATCATATCTATTAATGAAAATTCATCTTCAACAGAGAGTGAAGACCAGTCTGATGAGGAGACAACATTAGAGGGGCAGCTGTCATCAGAGGAAAGTAAAGAAATCATAGAGTTTGATTTTAGTAGTGAAAAACGAAATGAAATGGCTTCTGATGGCGAATCTGAAGCCAACTAAGGAGGAACAATGATGAAAGACATTACAAGTGTAGAGCAATACCGCGAGATTATTGAAAATGAAGATGTAATCATTTTATTTACAGCTAACTGGTGTCCAGATTGTATGGTCATTAAACCATTTATGCCAAGTATTATCGAAAAATATAGTGACTATAAGTTTTATTCAATTAATCGTGATCACTTAATGGATTTATGTGTAGAGTTAGAGATTTTTGGAATTCCAAGCTTTGTTGCCTTTAAAGGTGGAAAAGAAGTGGGACGTTTTGTTAATAAAGAACGTAAAACACGTCAACAAATTGAATCTTTTATCGAATCATTAGCTTAATTATTCATTTTTAAAGAATCGTCATATTTTCATGACGATTTTTTTTTACCTTCTTGTGAAAAAAGAACTTTTTCATGTATAATTAAGAGTAAACATTTGGGTAATTTAGGGTGTGACAATATGAAAAAACGTAAAATTTTTGATATTGAGAAAGTGGGGTTTGGGGATGAAGTAGAAGTTTCACCGACACCTAAACCCGTCTCAAAAAAAGAAATACCAGTCGTGATTCAACCGGTGGAACCTTCAATTGCTAAACCGAGTGTGAATCCTCCTCAGGCCGTTTTAAGCCCAGAGGTAAATGTAAAAAAAGAACGTCAAAGTGTTACTGTTTCTAAAACAAACACATCTCGTTCGAATTCATCTTTAAATTTAACGGGGTATCGACCGGTCGAGTTTGTATCACCGATTAGTGGGCGTCGAGTGACTCAACCTAAAAGGGTACACTTAGCTCATGGACAATATGAACTTTCAACAGCCTCGCTAGTAGATGAGTTAAGTGATGAAAACGTACAAGAAACTGCTCAAATTCAAACGTCACTTAGCAATCAAGAAAATCAAATGGCGTCAGATTTAAATGAGGTATTTGATCAAATGTTAGAGGCTAAGGAGAATGAACCATCAATCTGTCCCAGTTCTACAATTGAGAATGATGTTAATGAATTGGAAGTCAATGAAACAACAGTTGATTCATCAGTATCAAATCAAACACAAAATTTCATCGTAAAACAAGAGGAAGAGATTACTCATTCATCTGATACTTTAGCCGTTTCAAATGAATTAGAGGTAGAAAAAAGAGAAGATCGATTAAGCGAGATTGTTAGTGAAGTAAAGGAACTAGCAGTGACAATTGTTGAGACAATTAATAAGTCACAAGAAGAATCGGAAGAAGATCCAACGCAAAATCCAGTGATAACAAGCGACGAGGAATCAGTCCAAGATTCAATGAATGAATCAAAGTCTGATGAAAAAAATATCAATCATCAGAAAGAATGCTTTGAAAACGAGCAAATCAAGGCACAAACAAATGAATTAGAAGTTGACGATGTGTTAGCGTTACTTGATGAAGAAGAGAAAGTCCCTTCAGTTTTTGATACCATTTTAAGAGACAATGAAGAACAAAATCATCAATCTTTAGAACTTGATGATGTGTTAAGCTTATTACAAGAAGAGGAGACTAAGCCATCTTTATTTGATCAATTAATATCTGAACATCAAGAGGAAAGCACAATAACTCAAGACAATGCAAGTCAGATTGAAGATGATGATTTAGATGAAGCGTTTGATCTCTCATTTGATATAGCTGATGATGAAAATTTTTGTGATGAGGTACTAGAGCAAATTCAAGTGGAAGAAGAGGAAGAAGTCGTTACCTATTATGAAACAGCTAATGTTGATTTATTAAAAGAACCACAACATTCTGAAGTGAATAATGAAGAGTGGATCGTGAGTAAAATGGAAATCTTAGAACAGACTTTTGCCGATTTTGGAGTTAAAGTTCGATTAACAGGAGATTATACTCAAGGACCAACGGTAACACAGATTGAAATTCAACCTGAATCAGGTACGAAATTAAATAAAATTATTGGCTTATCAGATGATTTAAAACTGAGTTTATCAGTGGAAGAATTGAGGATTGAGCCCATTCCAGGAAAAAATACGATTGGTGTAGAAATCCCGAATCCAACGCGTCGAATGGTTTATTTAAAGGAAATTTTATCAAAGGCTGAGTTTAGAATGCACGATAGTCCTTTATGTATTGGACTTGGACAAGATGTTTCAGGGCAACCTGTTTATGCCGATATTGCGACCATGCCACATGGTTTAATTGCAGGGCAAACAGGATCAGGAAAAAGTGTTTGTATTAATACACTACTTGTTAGTTTATTATGTAAATCAAGTCCTGAGGATGTTCGTTTAATGCTTGTTGATCCAAAACGCGTTGAGTTAGCACCATATAACAATATTCCTCATTTAATTACGCCAGTTATTTGTGATGAACGAAAAGCTGCTCAAGGATTAAAATGGGCAGTTGATGAGATGGAACGCCGCTATGAATTATTTGCTGCAAACGGGGTTCGAGACATTAAATCATTCAATGACCGACGTCATGAGTTTGAAATGAGCTATGAGAAGTTACCGTATATTTTAATTGTTATCGATGAGTTAGCGGATTTAATGATGGTTTCTGCTCAAGAAGTTGAAGACTGTATTATGCGTATTACTCAAAAAGCGCGTGCAGCGGGAATTCACTTAATTGTGGCGACTCAACGACCAACGGTTGATGTCATTACAGGAACGATTAAGTCTAATATTCCAAGCCGAATCGCTTTCGCTGTCGCCCAGGCTAATGATTCACGTGTCATTTTAGATGAAACAGGTGCACAAAACTTGCTAGGTCAAGGTGATATGTTATGGTCTTCAAGTGGTGCTAAAGTTAAGCGGGTTCAAGGAGCCTATATTTCAAGTGAAGAGATTGATGCCGTAGTTGACTTTGTCAAAAAACAAGGAAAACCAAAATATTTAATTTCTGATGAAGTTTTTCAAAGAGGAACTTCATCCATTCAAACAGATACTGATCCGTTATTAAATGATGCGATGAATTTTATTTTTGAACGTGGTCATGCAACTGTTTCCTCGCTTCAAACGAGATTGCGAATTGGTTTTAATCGTGCAGCGCGCATCATTGATACTCTTGAAATGAATGGATGGATTGGAGAGCCACAAGGTGCTCAAAAACAACGAGAAATTTTAATTTCACGAGAAGAGTTTGAAGCTTTAAAAGATCTAACTCGATTTTAAAAATTACATATTAATTAATGAAACCGCCTTTTGAGTCTGATAATGACCAAAAGGCGGTTTCCAAATAGGCGATAAATGATATAATATTATAGAAATAATAGTACGAGATAGGAGACGATTCAGAATGAGTGAAAAATATCATCTCATTGGAATAAAAGGTTCAGGGATGAGTGCATTAGCACATATTTTATACGATATGGGACATGAGGTTCAAGGATCAGATATTGAGGAAACATTGTTTACTCAAATTGGACTAGAAGCTAAAGGGATGACATTATATCCATTTGGAAAATCTAAAATGGATTCAGATATGACAGTTATTATCGGAAATGCCTTTAAAGATGATCATATTGAGGTCATTCAAGCAAAAGAAATCGGTGCAAAATGTGTTCGATATCATGATTTTTTAGGAAGTTTAGCAGGAGGATTCACTTCAATCGCTATCTCGGGAACGCATGGGAAAACGACAACAACTGGTTTATTATCACATGTTTTACGATTAAACCGTCCAACTTCTTATTTAATTGGTGATGGAACAGGTAAGGGTGTAGAAGATAGTGAATATTTTGTTTTTGAGGCGTGTGAATATCAACGTCACTTCTTAGCTTATCATCCAGATTATTCTATTATTACGAATATTGAACATGATCATCCAGACTACTTTAAAGATATTGATGATGTATTAGATGCTTTTGATACGTTTGTTAGTCAGTGTAAAAAAATGGTTATTGCTTGTGGAGACGATAAAGAAGTTAAGAAATTAAAAGCCTCGTCTAAAATTATGACTTATGGATTTGAACCATCAAATCATGTGGTTGCTACTAATGTGTTAAAAACGTCTGAAGGAACAACATTTGATGTTTTAATTAATGGGAAATTCTATCATACCTTTGTCACACCATTCTTCGGGGATCATATGATTTTAAATAGTTTAGCTGTGATTGCCGTTTGTTATTTAGAAGGATTAGAACCATCAATCGTAGAAAAAGATTTAAAACTATTTGAAGGTGTTAAGCGTCGCTTTGCACAAAAAAATTACCACGAACAAATTATTATTGATGATTATGCGCATCATCCAACTGAAATTGCTGTCACATTAAAAGCAGTTCGTCAAAAATATCCGGATCGTGAATTGGTTGCTGTATTCCAACCACACACGTTTACACGTACTGCTGCTTTTATTAATGAGTTTGCTGAAAGCTTAAATTTAGCAGATCATATTTATTTAACAGAAATCTTTGGATCTGCACGCGAAAGTGCTGGAACGGTTAATATTCAAACATTAATTGATAAATGCCATAGTGGTCACTTTATTACAAAAGAGACAGTGGATCAATTGCATCAATATCCAACCGCTGTTGTGGTCTTTATGGGAGCAGGAGATATTAAAAAATATGAAGATGCATACACACGATTACCTTGGCGCTCAGAAGCTTAGGAGAATAGCGAAAGGATAGGGGAAAGATGCTTGTATTAGCAAATGGTATAACTTTAACATTCACATTATCAGACTTATTAATTTTAACAGCAATTGCTTGTTTAATTGTCTTGACCATTTATCTGGTTTTTACGTTAAAATCATTTATTCGTTTATTAAATGAATCAACAACATTAGTTAATGAAAGCTCAAAGATCGTTGAAAATGTTCAGGAAAAAACAAAGGTTGTTGAAGAATATGTCACAGAAGCTGTTTCAAATGGACAAGGAATTTTTAAGGCTCTTTCTTTAGTGAATCGAGTACGTCGATAAAAGTGAGATAACCATTTTCAATGACTTATAGGATGCATTAAAATGGGTAAGATATAATATATTAGAATGAAAGGTGGTTTTTTTATGAAGAAGAGAAATGTATTTGTTTTAGGAGCTGCTTTAGGAGCTGCTGCGGTTGCATTATTAACACCTAAATCAGGTAAAGAGATGCAAAAAGAGTTATTAAAAAAAGCAGATGACATTCAAACAAAACTAAAAGACGTTGAAGTTGAAGACGTTAAAGAAGCTTTTGTAAATAAGTTAGATGAAATTAAAGATGCCATTAATAATTTTGATCTAGAATCTTCAAAAGCTGATTTAGAAACAAAGGTCAATGAAATTAAGGCGAAGTTAAATGAAATGGCTGTAAGATTAGAGGAAGCAAAAGAAAACTTCAAAGATGAAGCTCAATTAGTACAAGAAGATTTAGAAGAAAACTTCACTATTGTTATTGATGCCGTTAAAGAAAACACAAAAGAAGTTTTCAAAGAAGTCAAAACAGCAGTTGCAAGTTTAGGAGATGACGCTAAATTTGTTGCATCAGATGTAGCTGATGAAATGAAAAGTATGGCTTCTGATATGGTTGAGATTGCGACAACTAAAGAACAAGATGATAGCCAATCAGAACAAAATCAAACAAAATAATAGAAACAAAAGATTGTATTTCAAGTGATCATTGATCATTTGGATACAATCTTTTTTATATATTACTGAAATACGATTTAACATTCCTCTTAGTAGAAAATTTATTCATTTGATAAGCTAGATGGCGTAGGTATACTTTTAGCTTGTTTAGTTTAGCGAGAGTTGATAGATTGCTTGATCAAGTGAAAGGTCAAATTAAAGTCTAATTATCAATAAAAAGAGCTGTTTCGAAAGCGAAACAGCTCTTTTATTTATCCAGACGATGTAGTTAGTAACAACAGCAAATAGTGTAACTCGTTAATAGATATTGAGGAATCAAATTAACTTGACACGGTTTAATTAGTGATGCTAATTCATAGGCATATGTTACAACTTCCTTGATTGATGGATGATAATGAATAAACTCTTCGATGTCTGGATCATACACTCCCCATTGCTCATAAGAATAACTGTACTGAATGTATAATTCTTTCATTATATCCCTCACTTTCAAGCCAATCTATTACGATGGAGGTAAACTAATTATATAATGCTTACAAAGTTTATTTTGTCGTTTTTGCCCCAGAATAAAAAAGTTTATGATGTCTCATAAAGTTGTAAAAAGACATTTAAAGCTTCTTTATATTTTCGATTCTGTTGATAAAATTTAACTAGTTGTTTAGAAAATAAATGAATACTTTCTGTATCATGTTGTTTTTTTGCTAAGGGGAGCGCCTTTTTAAGTAGAAAAATTCGAAAGATATCCGAATTGGGATGATGAGTTAAATGATAATAGTATTGATATTTTAAGTGTTTGGGATGATTAAAATCAAAATTGTGCTGCTTTAGTTGATATAATAATTTTTTAAGCTTAATCATTTGATTGGAAGTTTCATAAAGTTGAATCAGGGATAAGAGAGGTTGTGATGGAATAGCGTGTTCTTTTATCGCCTTTAAGTACATGTTTTCAGCTTTCTCATACTCGTGTAAAGACACATAGTAATGTCCGTAAATGGTATAAAGTTTTGGAGATTGGTGATAAGGATCTGAATAGTTTAATCGTGTTTTTAGTTTTTTTAATAAAGGATGAGCTTGAGAGAGTAAATCTTTTTTAATGTATTCGTGGCAAAGAAGTAACTCACAGTCAATCATATATTTAATCGCATAATAAGATTTAAATTGTGCTAATGCTAAATTGGTAAAATGACAAGCTTTAAAGGAATTGTTTTTCATCGAGTAGTAACTAGCTAATGAAAGATAAAGTAGCGGATCACAGAGTTGGAGTTCTTTTGCAATCGTGTAAGACAGTTGATAGTAATTTTGACTTAATTCTCCTTCATAAATTTTTTCATAGTAACGACCAAGTAGATAAAAATAAAACTGCAACTCATGAAGTGACATAAATTCACACATCTTTTGTAAGACGTCGGACTGTTCTTTAAACGATTGAAAGTTTTCGTGAAAACTTAGAAAACCTAGTTGAATTAAGTTTTGTTGATAATAAAGAGGGAGTTTATCTTTTAATTCATGAAAGCATGAAAAGTCATACTGATAAAATCGGATGCGAAAGGGTTCCAACCAATCAGTCACATCCAAAGTGTCAACTACTTTAAGATCTAATTTTTTAAATAGTTTTGATAAAAGAGAAGCATTGACTTTATATTCCCCCTTTTCGATTTTAGATAAAGTCGAGGGGTCGCAAATAGTTGCTGAAACTTCATTTAAAGTTAGGTTAAGATGAAGTCGTTTATCACGGATGATGATGCCAGGATGTAAGTGAAATGCAGAAGAAAGCCGCAATTGTGTTAATTTTTTAGCAGATTGATAGTTCTTCATAAAACACCTCTTAAAGTTTTTGTCATGTATGCTTCATTCTATCATGTGAATTATTTTTCACCATATAGAAAATTTTGATTTTTATATAGATAAAAAGTAAAAAAAGAAGCAAAATCTGTGATTTTGCTTCTTTTTCATTTATTTAAGTGCTTTTAATACTTTATTTGCTAATCCTAAGTAAGCTAATCCAATTTCCTCTTCTAATGAGAAAATGGAATGCGATAATGAATTTTGAGGTTGTCCAATTGGTAAAGCAGTTAATAAATCGACACCTAGTTGAGAAGCAACTAAGTCACCGCCACCAGAACCGAAGATCGCCTCATGAGCACCGCTAACAGGATTTGTGTAATAAGACATGTTTTCAACAACACCTAAGATGTTATGTTTTAATGTTTTAGCCATATATCCTGATTTAACAGCAATATGAGAAGCGGTTGGATGAGGTGTTGTCACAACAATCACATGAGCTTCAGGAATTAGTTTTTGAATATCGATGGCCACATCACCTGTTCCAGGTGGTAAGTCAATTAACATGAACTCGATATCTGAATCCCACTCTACGTCGTTAAAGAAATGATTTAACATACGATTTAACATCGGTCCACGCCACATTAAGGGTTGATCATCTTCTAAGAAAAATTCGGTTGAAATGATAGGAATATTAAAGGCAACTGGTGGATAAATTTTATTGTTTTCAGCCATTTGGAATCCTTCTTTTTTCATTTCAAAAAGATGAGGAATACTTGGACCATAAATATCGGCATCAATAATTCCTACTTTTTTACCAAGACGTGTTAATGACACGGCTAAGTTAGCCGTAACAGTCGATTTTCCAACACCACCTTTACCAGAGGTAACCGCGATGTAAATAGGTTTCTTTTGATTATCTGACTCATCTGCTTCATGAGGAAGTTCCTCAAATTGAATTTTAATACCGCGAAATTTATGGTCAATTTTAATTAATTTAGCTAATTGACGAGATAATGTTTTTTCTTCAGGTCCTTTTGTTAAACCGATGGCAAGAATAGCCGTCACCACCGACTCTTCTTCATCGACGACTAAGTGACGAATACTGTTTTGTTCACCTAATGTTTTATTTGTACTTGGATCGACTAATTGTTCGATCTCTCGTTTAATTTGATCTTTTAAAGTCATACTACTAATCTCCTTTATCATAACGGATTACTATGTGCTCATTATACACCAAAAATAAGAGTAAGGGGGTCGTTAACGCTCAAAATGTAATGGGAAATTTGAAAACTCTGAAATATTTAAATGCGTACAATGTGGTTCGGGTAAAATACAACTATAAGCGCCTGTCACGCCTTGTTCATGTTTTAGCATCGGATGTCCTTTTGCATCGAATTTACTGTAAATAGGAACGCATACTTCTTTTTTAATATGTTTTAAATACTTTTTACCAGTAGAAGTCGCTCCAAGTAATCGAATATACGGTGCACCAGTTGAAAGTTGTAATTCTTGAATGAATTCTTTAGTCGTGTGCGTTAAAATATTAGCACAAATTCGTTGAATACGAGTTCGAGTGTAGCGTTTTGTTTTTACAGCTTCAATAAACGCTTCAAAGGATGTACTTTTGATCATTGCCGAATATAGACGATTTTCAATTCCTTCTTCAACATCGTGAAACTGAGCCAAATGTTTAGGTGTCATGGTCAAAATTTTTTGTTTGAGGAAAGGAAAGTAAGTTTCCCAAGAATGATAAGTCTTTGTCTGATTGTAATGATTCATTAATATTTCTTGCACATTTTTAGGAACAAACGCTGTAAAATCTTCACCTTGTTCACGAAGATTACGAATTGAGGTAGCACTTGAAATTTGATCATGTGTAGGAATGACGTCTCGATAATCACTATGAATTCGTATTAATGTATCTGGTCGAATAGAACTGTTTAATTCACGAATGGCACGAAGATAATAAAGACCAAGTGTATTATTAGGACTTGTTCCAAGTTCAGGTTTTAAGTTGAATTCTTCTAATGCTTTGGCATGCGCCATCGGTAAACTAAGTCCTGTTTGAACCCATTTATGAATCGTTTTTTGAAAGTTATTTTCACTTGTTATAGCGTCAAGCTCTATTAATTCGTCAATATTTCCACTTTCACTACCAAAAATTAATTCATTTACGTGTAAATGTGTTAAAATAGAGACGGCTCCTTTAGCAAAGAGGTCAGCATGTTGGCAACTATAAGCATAAGGAAGTTCGACCACAAGGTCAGCACCGTTAGCGAGTGCCATTTTAGTGCGATCCCATTTGTTAAGGATCGTTGGTTCACCACGTTGAGTAAAGTGTCCGCTCATAACAACAATTAAAACATCTGCATTTGATTGCTTTACGCTTTGAGTTAGATGATATAAATGACCGTTATGAAATGGATTATACTCGACAATTAAACCTGTTGCTTTCATCGTATCACCTTCCTATTTATTATTATATCAAAGATGCATTGATATTAATATCCGTGTTGGTTATATTAAAGAAAGAGTCAGTTGTGAACTGAAAGATAAAAAATTAAATAAGATTACACGTCTTTTTGTTGAATATTATCAACTGACTTGTTGACAATGTAATAAAAAGTATGTATAATGTAGTCTGTTGCAATTAGAGGTGATTGTGATGAAATGGGCGATTGCTCAACTGATAAAACAAGGTTCAAAAGTGTTTGAAATTGACGAATTAGTTGATTTTTCAGACATTGTGAACGCACATGATGAAATTCGTAAATTGTCAAAAGTTAAAGTGACAGGAACAGGACAACTTCAAGGTAAAAAAGTTATGTTTAACCTTCATATGGAGGGAACAATGACATTAGCTTGTGCCTTAACGCTTGATGATGTAGAATATCCATTTGAATATGACTCTGTTGAAGTGTTTGTTTTAGATGCGGATTTATATGATGAAGCAGAAGATGAATATCTTGTAACTGGAACAACTGTTGAACTTGCACCGGTTATTTGGCAAAATATTTTGCTACAAAAACCTTTACGTGTTGTAAAAGAAGGTGCTTACGAAGAAATGAAGAAAAAAGGAATCGAATTTGAAACGGAAGAAGATTTTGAGGAATCAGAAGCTGCTCCAAAAGTCGATCCACGATTAGCAGTTTTATCAAAATTGCTAAATGATACTCAAGATAACTAGGAGGTGTCAAAATGGCTGTACCACAAAGAAGAACATCTAAAACTGCAAAGCGTAAACGTCGTACTCACTTCAAATTAGAAGTACCAGGTATGGTAGCTTGCCCACAATGTGGAGAAATGAAATTATCTCACCGTGTATGCGGAACTTGCGGAACTTACAAAGGACGCGAAGTAGTTAAAACTGAAGAATAATACTTTGTTAATGGGCCCATTAATAAAGGTTAGCTAGCCAGAGCATTTTGCTCTGGCTTTTTTAGTTTTCATTACTTAAATTGAACTATTCCTTTAAAAGAAGTCTCGTGCTAATGCTGTAAAAAGATGCAATCTCAACTAAATCAAACATTTAAAAGAGAGGTAATGAAAAGAGCGATCAATATCGTTTTTTTTATCAACTATGTATTAAATTAGCCATGAGAGTCAAAAAGAAGTTGGCTTTTAAAAATCTCCAATACTTTAGTTTATCGATAAGAAATTACTATGTATCCTATTGAAATATTAATTTATATTGTATCGATACAATTCGAAATAACCATACAATTTTTAAAAACTGTATTGATTGAGTGGTTTATTTTATGAAATTTTATGATATAATAAGAGCAAATTATTACGTTTAGGAGTGAGAGTTATGGAAAATATTATAAAATCTGTTACAGCTCAAGCATTAGGGGTTTATGAAGACGAGGTAAAGATTGATTACCGATTAATGGGGGGAATGTCAAATCTAATGTATGTTATTGAGATCCGTGGTGAAAAGTATACCTTTCGTATTCCAGGAAAGAATGCAGAAATGTTCGTTAATCGTGAGGAAGAGTTAGCAAACATTGAGATTGTTGACGAGCTAAAACTGAATAATGAAATGATTTATTTTGATACCCAAACGGGATATAAAATTTCAAAATTTGTAGAGGGAACTCCTTTAAGTGAGGTTGAAAATCCGGAGCCTTATTTAGAAGAAGTTGCTAAAGTATTGCATGTTTTACACGAGTCAGGATTAAATGCCCACGATGATTATCGACCATATGATCGATTAACTGCCTATGAAAAATTAGTGACTGATTTCTCGTATCAACATGAAAAAAAATATTTTACTTTAAAAGAATTATTTTTAAGCCAGCGTGAATTTTTAGATCAATTTCCAAAAGTTATTTGTCATAATGATAGCCAAATTTCAAATATGGTAGTGGAAGGAGACCAAACCTATTTATTAGATTGGGAGTTTACAGGGAATAATGATCCGATGTATGATGTAGCATGTGTCGGAAATAAAGAATTCGAGTTAGCTTTAAAATTCTTACCGATTTACTTAGGGCGTGAACCTGAAGTCCAAGAATTTAGACGTTTATACTTATGGCGTGCTTTCCAATGCTTACAGTGGCATAATGTCGCTTTATATAAAGATTTAATTGGCTTAAGTCAAGACTTACAGTTAGATTTTAAACTGATTGCATCTGCTTATTTAACTAAGGCAGAGCAGTTTTTAACACAGGCGGATCAATTCAAATAATCAATGAAAAAGAGCTTAGACATTGTTCTAAGCTCTTTTATGTTTTCTGATATATAGCGTTTTAGGTATTTGGAATTTTGTTTTTTTTTATTTAAATGAAAATTTTGTTATGTTATAATGGAAAAAAGTTGAAATTGTAACATTAGGGGTGAAAGGATGAGGCTTTCAGAAATTATTGGCATGGGACAGGCATATTTATTTCAAGCGCTCATTTTAGTTGGAGGAATCGGACTATGTTTTCTTTTAGCATACGTCTTTATCTATAAAAAAGCAATGAAGGGAGATAAACGCTTATCTAAAAAAATGTTATTATTAGCTGTTATCTTTACTTGCTATTTGTTTGTCGTGCTAGGAGCTACTTTAGGAAGAGGGGCTTACTATGAAGCTCAAATTCATTGGCATCCATTTAGCTCTTACAAAGAGGCGTGGAATAATTTTTCCATTATTGAGTGGCGAAACATTATTTTAAATATCTTCATGTTTATTCCGCTTGGTTTTTTACTTCCGTTTTTCGGAGGATTTTTTCGAAAAGCGTGGGTTACTTATTTAATTGGTTTTCTTTTTACTTTACTCATTGAAAGTGTTCAGTTTTTAACTCAAAGAGGGATTTTTGAAATAGATGATTTAATTAATAACACCGTCGGATGTATGATTGGTTATGGGATGTTTAGTTTATGCTCATTTGGTTATCAGTGGTTTAAAGGTCATAAGCCATCGCTGATTCGAACTATAGTGCGACAGCTTCCATTAGTTATGACGGTGACTTTGTTTAGTTTTATTTTTTATACGTATCATAAACAAGAGTTTGGAAATTTAAGTAGTACTCCTGTTTACCAGGTGAAAATGCCAACGATTATGTTAAATGATGAGATAACCTTATCGACTGATCGCGATGAAGTAATGGTATATGCATCAAAAGTTGGAACAAAAGAAGAAACATTACAGGTTGCTAATGAATGGTTTTCTTATGTTGGGGCAACCGTTGATGAAAGTCAAACAAATCCATATGATGAAGCTATCATTTATTATTCATCCGATCAAAGTCATTCTATTTGGGTATATTTTTCAGGGTTAGAGATTTGGTTTCATGACTGGACTCAGTCGGAACATCCAGTGCAAAGTGGATTTTCACTAGAAGAAGTAGCCGAAATTTTAGAGTCCTATGGCGTTCAGTTGCCTAAAGAGACGACCTTTGTAGATGCAGGAGATGGGGATTATCTCATAGAGGCGAACTTAAGTGAATTAGACGGTGTGTACATGGATGGGATCATTCGCTGTACGTTAACGAAAGATAAGAAAATTGAATCGATTCATCACGAGATGACGCCGTTTTATCAATTCAAAAAGGTGAACCTTTTATCTGAACAAGAAGCATATTTACAGTTAATAGAAGGAAAGATTCATCATCGTTATATTAAAAATTTAAGTCTTGACGATCCAATTGAGATTAAGGAGATCACTTTACAATATGAAAAAGACTCAAAAGGATATTATCAACCTGTTTATCAATTTAATGGGTTAAGCAATCAGCAAGAAGTCACGATAATCATTCCAGCTATTCAGTAAGTGAATCGTCAATAGTAGCGTCATTAAAAAAGCACAACTCTTTGATAGGAGTTGTGCTTTTTATATAAAAACACTTCAAAAAATAATCATTTAATAGTTTTTCGGTTACTAACTCATCACGAAGAAACTGAGTGTCACAAGGAAGGTTTAATGTAGAAATCAAGCGATTTAGTGACAATAACATGAGTCGTAAGAGGTTTAGTCCATTTATTTAAACGGATTATCTGACGCAGTTGACATAATTTCAAAGCATTTGTTGTAAACTGTAAGTAGGAAGGTGGGATCTAGATGATGATTGAGGTCATGCTTAGCTTACAGACAGTTTATCAGTTGAATGACAAGTCAAATCTCATGTGTTTATTTGATCCTTTCGTTAGTATACAAGAGAAGGAGGGAATTGAAATGGGGTGTTTTCGAGCTATTTCATTAGTTGAGAAATATGGGGATCAACTTGAGCAACAAGTTCCACTCGATTCAACGATTATTTCATATGAGGAGTTAAAATATTTGACGGTTTTACATCATGGATATGATGGATTCGTTCATGTAGGAGAGTTAATTGTCAATGCGAGTCTAGCAGATGAAGTGCTTGAAATTTTTAAAGAACTTTACTTAATGGGATATCCTATCGAGAAGATGAAAGTGATGAGTTGTTATGACGGTTCGGATACGTTATCAATGGAAGATAACAATAGTAGTGCCTTTAATTTTCGCTATATGACAGATGGTAAGAAGTTATCGTACCATGCGTATGGACTTGCGATTGACTTAAATCCTAAAGTAAATCCCTATGTAAAAGAAGAGCTAGTTTTACCGGTAAACGGAAAAGACTATGTTGATCGTGATCAATGTGTACTTGGTCTCATAAAAAAAAATGATGCAGTATATCAGTTGTTTAAACGTTACGGTTGGACGTGGGGAGGCGATTGGACGAGCTTAAAAGATTATCAACATTTTGAAAAGCCGTTATAAAAAATCCAGAATGAATCTGGATTTTTTTATGCCTTATTTTCACCAAGAAAAAAAGTTGTAATGATCTAAAAATAAGTTAGTTTTAATCACTGTTTGTTGTTTTTCAATATTAAGTGCGACATATAAAAAAGCTCATAAATAAGATCTTTGTTAAACAGTGACGTTATCACATCAACTTCTTAACAAGAAGATTTATCTATCAGTTTACGTTTTTATAAAAATGATTGATTTTCATTTAAAAGTCATTCTACATAAAAATCCAGGATTCCTGGATTTTATTTACGTTTAAATAACACTTTATCCGAAGTAATATGAGATGTTTGATCCCATGTACTTGAATCATTTTTATCATAGGCTTCTAAAAAGTCAATGACTTCTTTCGTAATTGGAGTTGGAGTAGAAGCCCCTGCTGTAACCGCAACTGTTTCAATACCGTTTAACCACTCAAGGTTAATATCTTCCACTGATGCAATACGATATGATGGGGTATTGGCACGTTCTAATGAGATTTGTGATAAACGTGCGGTATTATTACTATGTGGATCACCAACTACAAGCGTTAAGTCAGCTTCACCTGCTTGGTTAGCGACTGCTTCTTGACGAACTTGAGTTGCGTTACAAATTTCTTTAATAAATTGCGCTTTTGGGAATTTTTCTTGGATTTTTTGCGATAATGAATATACATCCCATAAACTCATGGTGGTTTGATTAGTAATAATAATTTTATCATTCGTCAGATGTAAGTGTTCTAAATCATCTACTTTAGAGATTAAGTGAATATGATGAGCATCAACACCAAGAGAACCTTCTGTTTCGGGATGACCTTTTTTACCGATGTAAATCACATCATAACCGGCATCGATATGTTCTTTCATTAACGTATGCGTTTTAATGACATCTTTACAGCTGGCATCGATAATGGTTAATCCTTTGTTCGTCGCTTTTTGTTTAACCTTTGGTGAAATACCGTGAGCGGTAAAAATAACCGTTCCACTCTCGATTTGATCGAGTAATTCATCACGTGTTTTTGATTTATTATCAAGAGTAATAACTCCTAACTGATCAATGGCTTTAGTAATATGTTCGTTATGAACAATCATCCCTAACACATAAATGGGACGAGGTAATGAGGGATCAAGTGCGGCATCTTGTACAATATTTAAGGCACTGATGACACCTTGGCAGTACCCACGAGGAGCGATTTTAATAACTTTCAATGAACTCACCTCTGTTTCTATTTTGGAACTATTATATCATATTTCGGCGATTATCTCCTAATAATAAAGAATAGAGGTTGAATTTGGTCACTGATATTTGGTAAGATAGAATTTGTGCGTCAAAAGGAATTTGCAAAAATAACGAGAATGATGTCGTTAAGTTTGATAAAGTTAGTTATACTAACCATTGAAGGAGTGGTATTCATGTCTGTACGTTTTCAAGATTTAAATATAAAACCATATTTAAAAGCAGCAGTTGCTGATTTACATTTTGAAACTTTAACACAAATCCAAGAAGAGGTTATGCCTTTAGCATTAAAGAGAAAAGATATTATTGGACAATCTCAAACAGGAAGCGGGAAAACGCATGCTTTCTTAATTCCTATTTTTGAGGGATTAGATGAAGAGTTACATCAAGTTCAAGCGGTTATTACAACGCCAACTCGTGAGTTAGCTGAACAAATTTATAATGTAGCGATGCAATTAGCATCATTTTGTGATAAACCAATTAAGATTGGTCGTTACGTAGGTGGAACGGATAAACATAAAACAATTGAGAAATTAGGAACACAACCACAAATTGTTATTGGAACACCAGGGCGAATTAAAGACTTAGCGATTAATGAACGTGTTTTATTAGTTCACACAGCTAAAATGTTTGTGGTGGATGAAGCTGATATGACGCTTGAAACAGGATTCTTAACAGATATCGATCAAATTGCAGGAACAATGGGGCGTGACCTACAAATGATGGTGTTCTCTGCAACAATTCCTCAAGCATTAAAGCCATTTTTGAAAAAATATATGGCAGCTCCAACACATGTTCATATTCAACCTCGTCAACAAACAGCGGTGAAGATTGAACATATTTTATATCCAACGAAGCACCGTAGTCGTGTAAATATTGTAGCTAACATTTTAAAAGCCTTAAATCCATATTTAGCAATTATCTTTGTTAATACAAAACAACACGCCACAGAAGTTTCAAATGCCCTACTTTCACAAGGATTTCGTGTGGGACAAATTCATGGGGATTTAACACCACGTCAACGTCGTCAAATGATGCAACGTATTCGTAACTTAGAATTCCAATACATTGTAGCAACGGATATTGCGGCACGCGGAATTGATATTGAAGGGGTTAGTCATGTTATTAACTACGAACTTCCTCAAGATCTAGAGTTTTACATTCACCGTGTTGGACGTACCGCACGTGGAAATTATGATGGAATTGCCATTACTTTATATGATTCATCAGATGAAGAAATCTTACAACAATTAGAAGAACGTGGAATTACTTTTAACTATCGTGAAGTTAAAAATGGTGAGTTAGTATCAGTTAATGCACGTAATTCACGTCAAAAACGTGTGAAAAAAGAAAACGAAATTGATCAAATTGCTAAATCAAAAGTTCGTAAACCGAAAAAAGTAACACCAGGTTATAAAAAGAAAATGAAAGCTCAAATGGAGCAAGTGAAGCGTCAAGAGCGTCGTAAACGTAAATAATTGAAAGCTAGGTGAGAAGTGATGTTAAAGATTGGGTCTCATGTTGGAATGGCAGGAAAAGAGATGCTACTAGGAGCTGCGAAAGAAGCGGCTTCTTATGGAGCAAATACATTTATGATTTATACAGGTGCGCCACAAAACACGCGTCGAAAACCGATTGAGGAGTTAAATATTGAAGCAGGTTGGAAGTATATGAATGAACATGGACTTTCAGATATTGTTGTTCATGCGCCATACATTATTAACTTAGCTAATACGGTTAAGCCAGAAACATTTGAGTTAGCTGTTGAGTTTTTAGCAAAAGAAATCGAACGTTCAGAAGCACTTCGTGCCTATACTTTAGTACTTCATCCAGGTGCTCATGTTGGTGCTGGAGCAGAAGCGGGACTTCAAAAGATTGTAGAAGGATTAAACACAGTCTTAACTAAAGATACAAACATCACGGTTGCTTTAGAAACAATGGCCGGAAAAGGAACGGAAGTTGGACGTAGCTTCGAAGAGTTAGCTTATATTTTTGATCACGTTACTCATAACGATAAGCTACGCGTTTGTTTTGATACTTGTCACGTTCATGATGCAGGGTACGACATTGTGAATGATTTTGGTGGCGTTTTAGAGTCTTTTGATCGTTTAATTGGAAAAAAACAAATATCTGCGTTTCATATTAACGACAGTAAAAATATAAGTGGTGCTAAAAAAGATCGTCATGAAAATATCGGTTTTGGGGAAATCGGGTTCGAAGCTTTAAAATACATTATGTATCATGAAGATTTTAAAGACGTTCCTAAGATTTTAGAAACCCCTTATGTTAGTGTAGGAGAAGATTCAAAAGATAAGGTCCCACCTTATAAACAAGAAATTGAAATGTTTAAAAAAGGGGAGTTTAATCCTCAAAATTTAGAGCGTATTTTAGGTCGTCTATAATAAAAATAACCATCTATTAAGATGGTTATTTTTTATTAAAAATGACATTACGTTTAATCGACGTAATGAGTTCGTTGTACTTAGATATATTAGATGAATTAAGGTGTGTGCATAATTGGTCGGGTTTTAAAGATAAAGAACTTTCGTCCATCACTTCATCCCAGTGATGACTTAAAAGATGATGAAAGCACTCTAAATCGTTAGAATCGATTCGTAAGTCATTTTTAACATTTAATAAGTTTAGCTCTTCAATGGTAAGTTGCATTAAGGTTGCTTTCAGTAGCTCATACATAGCGATTCCCCCTTTTGCAATCATGAGCGGTACTCACTTATACTATGAATTCTATGGTAAAACGTTCTAAAAAATGAGTAACTTTTTCAAATACACCGGTTACGGATAGAAAAAAAGAGGATTTTATGGGAGTTATGGTCATGAATGAAGTAAGTGATGATTGAAAAAATGTGCAATAAGCTTTCTGAAAAAAGTTCATGTTGTTAAGTTAGCAATTTGATGGTACATAATATAAAAAACGAGAACATTAATCTTCTCGTTTTTCTTTTGACTCGCGTTCTTTAATTAGTAATTGAATTTCTTCAACCAGTGTATCAAACATTTGATCTTCAGGTACTTTACGAATGATTTCTCCGTTTTTAATTAGTAATCCTTCACCACGACCACCAGCAATTCCAATATCAGCATTTTTAGCTTCTCCTGGACCGTTGACTGCACATCCCATGACTGCGACATGAATATCGTGTGGAATAGTTGTTAAATAATCTTCTACACGTTGTGCTAATGGAATCAGGTTATATTGAATACGTCCGCATGTTGGACATGAAATTAAGGTTGCAGCATTTTTAATTAAACCAAAGTTTTTTAAAATTTCACGAGCGACTTTAATTTCTTCTACCGGATCGGCACTTAATGAGACGCGCATCGTATTTCCAATGCCTTGATTTAATAAAATTCCAAGACCAATTGCACTTTTAATCGTTCCTGAGAACACAGTTCCCGCTTCTGTAATTCCTAAGTGTAGTGGATATTTAAATGTTTGAGCAGCTAATTCGTAAGCTTTAATCGCTAACTCAGTATCTGATGCTTTTAAAGAAATAATGATGTCTTCAAATCCAAGCTCTTCTAAAATTTGCACATGGAATTTTGCACTTTCAACCATTCCTTCAGGTGTTGGTTTTTTGTATTTTTGTAAAATATGTTTTTCAAGTGAACCAGCGTTCACTCCAATACGAATAGCGACTTGGTTAGCCTTAGCTGCCTCCACGACTTGACGAACTTTTTCAACATTACCAATATTTCCTGGATTGATACGGATTTTATCAACACCTGCTTCAATAGCCTTTAGTGCTAAGCGATAATCAAAATGAATATCAACGACTAAAGGAATCGAAATTTTTGATTTAATTTCCTTTAAAGCTGCTGCATCCGTTTCATCTAAACAAGCGACACGAACGAGTTGACATCCAGCTTCAGCTAGACGATTAATTTGTTCGACTGTTCCTTCAATATCATGTGTTTTTGTTGTGGTCATACTTTGAATAATGACTTCGTTAGCACCACCAATATATAAATTCCCAACTTTAACACGTTTTGTATTGGTACGATGTGTTATGTTTGACATCGATCTTTCACCCCACAATTTAGCTTATTTTGTAATAAAATGCGACAAGGGCATATATACCCGTCTTTAATTATATAATAATTTTGAGGGGTTTCAACTATAATACCCGAATTAAAGGAGCGGATTACTATGACAGGTTACACTTTACCATCATTACCTTATGCTTATAATGCACTTGAGCCAATTATCGATACACAAACGGTAGAAATTCATCATACAAAGCATCATAAAGCATATCTTGATAAATTAAATGATTTAGTTAAACGATATCCATCGTTTTTCGAGGGGAAAAGTATTGAAGAGATTTTAAGTCAACCAGAAACGATTCCAGCAGACATCCGTCAAGATGTTATTAATCAAGGGGGAGGGTATGCTAACCATAATTTATACTTCTGTAGCCTTTCTCCAAATGGTGGTGGGGCACCACACGGAAAGTTAGCAGAAGAGATCAATAAAGCCTTTGGTAGCTTTGATCGAATGAAGCAATTATTAAGTGAAGCAGCTGTTGGACAATTTGGTTCAGGTTACGGTTGGTTAGTTTTAAATGATAAAAAAGAATTACAAATCATTAAAGCTCCAAATCAAGAATCACCTTTAAGCACAGGTTATCAACCATTATTAAATATTGATGTTTGGGAACATGCTTACTACTTAAAATATCAAAATCGTCGCCCTGAGTATGTAAGTGCCATTTTTGATGTGATTAACTGGGATGAAGTTGAACATCGTTATGAAGAAGCACTAAATAAATAAACAAAAAGCTGGTTTATTATTTTAAGCCAGCTTTTTTTGTCTTTTCTTCAAAGAAAAGACAAGGAAGCGTTCATAAATGGAATAGCTAACTTTAGAGTTAAATTTTGGAAGAAGTTTAAAATAAGTAGTAATCAAATGAAGAGTGATGAAATAAATTCATTTTAACGCAACATCTTGTTATAAAATTGACATAATAAGAGTAGTTTTTACATAAAAAATTCAATTTGCTCCTTTTTAAGTGTGATATAATAGGTGAGAAGTTAGAGTGGAAAGGTGTAGAATCATGCTAGATAAGTTATTAAAGCTAATTAAATCATTAGTTTTTAGAATAAATGTATTAAAGGCAGTTTGCCTCATTTTATTTTTAGTGGTTATTTTTCGACTATATGCGATTCAAGTGACCTATTCGTCGGATTATCAAGCGTTCATTGATCGGACCTCAACCATTGCGTTACAAAAAAATGTGCCTCGAGGGGTGATTTATGATCGAAATCGTGCGGTCTTAGTGGATAATCAGGCGGTTAATACGATTACCTATCAATTATATTCAGGAGTTAGTTCATCAGAGATGAAAGAAATTGCTGGAAAATTAGCCGATTTAATTGAGGTAGAATTTGATAAATTAACGTCCCGAGATTTAAAGGACCTTTACATTGAAATATTTCCTGAAGACGCAAAAGCCTTATTAACGGAGCAGGAACAAAAAGAATTAGCTTCGGACAATGATGCCTATTATCAACTTCAACTTAGCCGAATTACAGAAGAACACTTAAATCAGTTAACAGATCATGACAAAGAAACACACGCCATCTTTATTAAAATGAATAAAGGAACCAATTTAACCTCAAATATTATTAAACAAGGGGCAACTGAAGAAGAAATTGCCGTTGTTAATGAGCACCTTGAAGAGATGCCAGGTGTTAATACAGATGTTGACTGGAATCGAACGTATCCAAGTGTTGCCCAGTGGCATCCTATCTACGGGAGGGTCTCAACTTATGAACAAGGACTTCCTGCAACATCATCAGGATATTATCTTGCGCATGATTATCAATCCAATGATCGTGTAGGGCTATCTCAGTTAGAATATTATTATGAAGATTTACTTCGAGGATATAAGTCTCAATACGTTTTAACAAAGGAAAATGAGGTTTCAAGCTATGATGAAATCTATGAAGGACAACGTGGATATGAGATGGTACTAACGATTGATGCTGATTTACAAGCAGCTGTCAATCAAATTGTAGAAGAAGAAATGCTCAGTGCTAAAAAGAATTCATCTACGACTAAGTATTTACGTGAAGCGTATATTGTTATGACTAATCCTAATACAGGAGAAATCTTAGCAATGACTGGACGTATTATTGAATGGGATGACGAGAAGAAAGAGTATGTCTTTACTGATAATTCATTAGGAACATTCCAAAACTCTTTTACGATGGGATCGGTTGTAAAAGGTGCCACCCTCCTTGCTGGATATAATGCAAATGCAACAACGCTTGGGCAAGTTCGTTTGGATGAAAAAATGTCATTTAAAGGTGGATTAATCAAAGGTTCTTGGAAGGTTATGGGGAACATTAACGATATTACAGCGTTAACGCAATCAAGTAACGTCTACTTTTTTAAGCAAACGATGTCATTAGCAGGAGGCGTTAATTATTACGCTGGAATGCCACTCGTTTTAGATTTAGATGTCTTTGATTATTATCGTTCGTTCTTTAATCAGTTTGGTTTAGGGGTTGCAACAGGAATCGATTTACCAAATGAATCAACAGGACTGATTGAATCTCAACGCACCTCAGGAAAATTACTTGACTTTTCGATTGGTCAAGCTGATATTTACACCACGATGCAACTTGTTCAATATGTCTCAACCATTGCAACAAATGGTAAACGTTTTGCCCCGACATTAGTGAAGGAAATTTACTTACCTTCTAATGATGAGGTAGATGGAAAACAATTGCTCGAAGGGTTTACACCGAGATTATTAAATATTGTGGATCTTGATGAAAAGTACTTTGAGCAAGTGAAAAAAGGTTTTGTAGGCGCCCTACAATCAAGTAACGGAACCGGGTATTCGGTGTTTGCAAAAGCAACCTATAATCCAGCTGGAAAAACAGGAACGGCACAAGAGTATGCACGTGATGAAGAAGGAAAGTACATGAGAGATAGTAATGGTGAGTTAATAGAAGTGCATAATCGTACCCTTATTGCCTATGCTCCAGCAGATAGCCCAGAGATTGCAATTTCCGTTGTTGTTCCTCAAGGTGAATTAACGACTCAATCACATCCAATTTCATTAAATATTGGTCAACGTTCAATGCAAGCTTATTTTGACTTGAAAAAGGAACGAGCAGAAGCTGAAAAAACAGAAACAGAAAATGCTGATTCGACAATTCCAGTCAGTCAGGAAGAATAGAATAAGAAAAAATTAGATTTTATGCATAATAATTAGATTTTATGCATAATAAAGGTAAAAATAGTTATCCTATTAAAAGGAATCACGATCTTACTCTTATTTTTAGCAATAAGAGTGTCGTTTAGTTAAAAATAACACTTGAGCTACGCAGCAGCATTTGTTATAATTTTTACACATCATATTAAACAACAAAGAATTACTTTATAGTACAAAATGATAAAAAAAACTTTGTTTTTTATACTCTCTCATGCTATAATGTAGAAGTTGTTATTAGATTGGAGGGATTTTAGTGCGAGTAAATCTTACATTAAAATGTACAGTTTGCGGTGAAGAAAACTACATTTCTAAAAAAAATAAACGTAATAACCCAGAACGTCTTGAGATGAATAAATACTGCCCACGTTGCCGTAAATCAACTGCTCATCGCGAGAAAAAATAAGGAATACTTCCTTTTTATAAATCCTGTTATCCAACAGGATTTTTTTTTATACCTTTCTATCTATTTTTAACTTTCTCAAATAACAAAGATCAATTTGGTTCAAAAAAAGAAATACAGTGTTTATCAAATAACATCATGTTATAAAAAGTTAATCGATGAAGATTAGTGATCGAAAAGTTTTAACTATTAAATGAGTCACCTAATCAAAATTGACTATAAATTTATCATTTTAAGGCTAATTACCTTGTTAAAATACTAACTTTTAGTATTTAAATTACAATGATTACACTTTCAAGTTTATGAAAGTGTTTTTTTACATTTTTCGAGTCATATTGTTTGTGAAAAATTTTATTATGGTATATAATTGAAATTGAAATAAGGACACATAGCCATCTGATCACGATTCAATGATTGAATAAATCAAGATGAAGACTATGGAGATGTGTCAAAAAAACATATATTTATAAACTAGAGGTGAAAATTATGCAAACAGGAGTTAGACGTGTCGTTTTAGTAGGAACTGGATTCGTTGGAATGAGTTTCGCTTATTCAATGTTAAATCAAGGTGGATTAGAGGAATTTGTTTTAATCGACGTTAACAAAGAAAAAGCTGAAGGGGAAGCAATGGACTTAAGTCATGGTTTACCATTCGCACCACACAAAATGGATATCTGGGCTGGAACATATGAAGATTGTAAAACAGCTGATATCGTTGTTATCACAGCTGGAGCTAATCAACAACCAGGGGAAACTCGTTTAGATCTAGTTGAGAAAAACGCAAAAATCATGCGTGGAATCGTACGTGACATCATGAAATCTGGATTTAACGGAATTCTTGTTGTAGCAAGTAACCCAGTCGATGTTTTAACTTACGTTGCTTGGCAAGAATCAGGATTACCACGTCATCGTGTTATTGGATCAGGGACAACATTAGATACAGCACGTTTACGTTATGAAATCGGAAAATACTTAAATGTTGATCCACGTAACGTTCATGGTTACATTGTTGGAGAGCACGGAGATACTGAATTCCCATTATGGTCTCATACAACAGTTGGGGTAATGCCTTTATTAGATATTATTAAAGATAATCCTCAATACAAATTTGAAGACTTAGAGCAAATTTATGTTAATGTACGCGATGCTGCTTACCATATTATCGAGCGTAAGCGCGCAACATATTACGGAATTGGGATGGCATTAGCTCGTATCGTTAAAGCAATCTTAAGTGATGAGAACAGTAGCTTATCTGTTTCTGTTTACTTAAATGGTCAATATGGTCAAAATGACGTATTCGTAGGAGTACCTGCTATTATTAACCGTAATGGAGTTCGTGAAGTCTTTGAATTAAATATTACAGGATCTGAACGCGAAAAATTAACAAAATCTGTTAACGTTTTAAAAGAAACTTTAGCAACTGTTAAATAATTTATTTTTTATAAAAGACACTGTCAGTTTGACAGTGTCTTTTGCCCTTTTTAAAAAGGAAAATGTATTAGACTATTTAAGATTTAAAGGGGTTACATCTTTTTATTAGAAAAAGATTATGATAAAATAAAAAAGATAATTAACGAAGATGAGGAATAATGAATCATTTCATTTGCCCGATTTAGATAGAGTGTTATAAGGAGGATTGTTTTACATGAAAAAGTATGTATTTGGAATTGATGTTGGGGGTACAACAATTAAATGTGGTTTATTCTCATCAAAAGGTGAAGTTTTAGAGTCATGGGAAATTGTCACAAATAAAGCGGATCAAGGAAATCATATTATTTCTGATATTGCTGCAACCATTCAATCAAAATGTGAAGAAAAAGGAATTCAAGTGAATGAAATTGAAGGTGTTGGAGTGGGAGTTCCTGGTCCAGTTGATAACAACGGAGTTGTTCAAGTAGCTGTTAACTTAGGATGGGGGACTCGTGACGTAAAATCAGAGTTAGAAGCATTAGTTCAAGTTCCAGTAGCGGTTGGAAATGACGCTAACGTTGCGGCATTAGGTGAACTATGGTTAGGAGCAGCTGCAGGTTCAAAAGATGCGATTATGTTTACATTAGGAACTGGTGTTGGTGGCGGAGTTATCGTCGACGGTAAAGTTGTTGCTGGTGTTCACGGTGCTGGTGGAGAAATTGGACATTTAGCAGTTGTGTTAGAAGATGGAAATCAATGTAACTGTGGGAAAAAAGGATGCTTAGAAACAGTTGCATCAGCTACAGGAATTGTTCGTGAAACAGAAAAATACTTAGCAGCAAATGACGAAGCTTCTTCATTACGTAGCTTAGAAAAAATTGAAGCAAAAGATGTTTTTAATGCAGCTAAAGCAGGAGATGCAGTAGGATTAAAAATGGTGGATCAATTAGGACGCTATATCGGTTTAGCAGCTGCTAACTTAGCAGCAACAACTGACCCACAAAAAATCATTATCGGTGGAGGAGTTTCTAAAGCAGGAGCTATCTTAATCGATACAATCGTTAAACACTATCAATCATTTGCATTTAGTGCCGTTCGTGACACAGAGTTCGTTTTAGCGGAATTAGGAAATGATGCTGGAATCGTTGGTTCAGCTTATTTAGCAAAAACAGTTTAATGAAATAACAAAGCACCCTATTTAGGGTGCTTTAAGTCGTGTTAGAGGTGATGAAGATGAAAGTGTATCCGTTAGTATTAGGTCCTGTTCAAACAACTTGTTACATTGTTTCAAATGAAAAGAAGGCAATCGTCATCGATCCAGCGGCGAATGCTAATCAAATTATTCAGTATTTAGGAACAAAAAAATTAGAATTAGAAGCTGTTTTATTAACGCATGGTCATTTTGATCATATTGGGGCAGTTAATGAGTTAGTGACGAAATATCAAGTTCCTATTTATACTCATAAAAAAGAAAAAGAATACTTTGAAAATCCAGAGATTAACTTATCACCTATGATTTATGAACGTCTAGTTTTAAATGATGGGTTTGATTATCGTTTTATTTCAGATGAACAAGTGATAGAGTGTTTAGATACGACGATTAAAGCTTTTCATGTTCCAGGTCATACACCGGGAAGTCTGTGTTATTATTTTGAGTCAGACGCCGTTGTATTTACAGGAGATACGCTGTTTAGACGATCAATTGGGCGAACAGATTTTATTTATGGAAATCATGATCAACTGGTAAGAGGTATTCGAACAAAATTATTATCTTTACCACCCCATACGTTAGTTTATCCAGGGCATGGAGAGTGTACAACAATTGAGGAAGAATCAAAAGGTAATCCGTTTTTAGTGTTATAGATTCATAACTAAAATAAAAAGAAGGGTTTAACCCAATGTCATTAAGTTAACAAACTGATGACCCAAATCTTTCCAAGAGAGGTGTACAAATTGTACACCTCTCTTTTTT